>JAESGM010000240.1_pt1 | contig 93695 bp, 75 predicted proteins | sample 9269721 | NCBI WGS metagenome assembly JAESGM01 (sample SAMN15720920, study PRJNA650825) | algae metagenome | isolation source: Komarekiella atlantica HA4396-MV6 and co-occurring heterotrophs from... | place: USA: Theobald House, Kauai, HI | collected 2009-07-29 | reverse complement strand
GAAGATCAAAATCGAGCCCAAACACTTTTTCACTTAGTTTTGGATTTTTCAATAAAAGACTGTACCGATCCATTATTTATTCTTTTTTGAAGCAAATTTACTATTTTTATTTATGAAAGATGTCTATAAATTACCCTTTGTATTAATTCCAGTATCTTGAAAACGCTGTATAATAACTGTACTTTCCATGTTAGTATTTATTTTAATTTTGGTGCTTTTCTATTTCATAATCTGACTTCCCTATAATTATCAGCCTTAAATGATTCAGCGACAAACAGTAAAACCAATGAAAAATGTTGATCTTACATAGAGGGTGATCTTTGTATAAATAAGTAGGAGAGATTAAATGATGAGCTATTACAATTTTAACTAAGCCTCCTAGTTCTTTGCTTGGTTAATCAATACAATCAAAAGACCCATAACAGCAATAAGAGTTAATGCAATCAATCCAACAATTATTTTCTCTGATCTGGTAAGATGCTCAAATGTATTTTTTCTTTTCATCAGAATGGCTGGTTTTGTATTTTATTCAAATTTGCGCAAATGATGTTTTTTCTGAAATACCTAATTATAGGTATAACTTAGCTAGAAATAAAAAAGCCAGGAATGAACCTGGCCTCTATGTGAGCAAGAATGTTATTCTATTTCACAATTCTTCTGTCTCTTGCTTTAGCTATGGCTTCCGTAGCCGAGTTCACATGTAGCTTTTCGTAAATTTTTTTCAAGTGTGAATTCACTGTGCCAGTAGAGATACCACAACAGTCTGCGATCATCTTGTAGCTGAGTCCTTTCGCCAGATGGTTTAAAACTTCCTTTTCCCGGACTGTAAGTTCTTCATAATCCAGAAATGATTGTTCCTTATACTTATTTTGGAAAGCAGCTAACACCTTACGAGCAATTGATGGACTCATTGGTGTAGCTCCCTGGTAAACTTGCTTGACTGCGGCCAATACATCCTCTAGCGGTGTCCCTTTTAAAATATAGCCGCTAGCACCCGCACAAAGGGCAGCAAATACCTTGTCGTCTTCCTCAAAAACGGTTTGCATCAATATTTGAATTTGCGGAAATGAAGTTCTAATCAATGAAACAGCTTCTATCCCTGAGATTCCGGGCATTTGTATATCCATCAGTATTACATCGGGATTGGTTGAACCGACTTTCTTTATTACCTCAGTGGCATCGGTAAATGTGTTGACAAGAAATAAGTCAGGATCAGCTTCAAGAACAAGCGCTAAGCCCCTAGCAAGTGCCTTATTATCGTCAAATAAAACAATTCGTATCATTTCAATAGAGTTTCTATGATTTGATAATGAGTTATTTACTCATACATTTGTCGTTCTCAACAAAGACTTTAATGGCTAGCATTTATCATAACCTACGCACAGACCGACAATACAAAGCGGCAACAGCTTTGAACAAACAACAATTTGAAGAGTTGTTTACAATATTTGAAAAATTGTACGTTCCAAAGACTGCCAATCCCTATATCACGCATCTTCAACCGCAGTTGACCGACAAACGCGAAGCGTTGTTCTTTGATGGCTACCTCATGGGCTTTTGCATTACCTGAAAGCTTATCCGACTTTGGAAAATCTGGCACTGTACTTTGGTTTTTCCCAGGCCACGGCCTCCGAATACATTCGCTTGCTGTTACCCCTGATCAAAACAGCTCTCAATGAGTATGCACAGATATCAGTATGCACCCTTGAAAAGCCTTGTTTTCAAAGATCAGAAATCCTTCGACCAGGCCTTTGAAGGCATCGATGAAATCATCATTGATGTCACTGAGATTCCGGTAGAACGTCAATCCCGGTAGAACGTCCTGTCAATCAACAAGAACAGACCAAGCAATACAGTGGTAAAAAAACGCACACCTGTTACCGCGCTGTGTGTAAATGGCTTCTGATTAGTGACATGAATAAACGCATTTTATTTTCCAGTGTCATTCACCCCGGACACATTCATGACTTTACCATCTTTAAATCTGTTTTTTCAGGTCTGGACTTTTCCCGGTTGACCCTGTGATTAGAGCCATTTGGGTAGATTCGGGCTTTTTAGGGATTGACAAACAGGTAGAAACCGAAAACCTGTTCATTCCTTTCAAAGCATCCAAACATCACGCCCTAGATGATTTTGCCAAAGAGTATAATAGTATTATTTCAAGTATAAGAGTTCGGATTGAACATGCCATTGCAAATCTGAAATCATTTTTTATTCTCCGAATAAGAAATCGCATTCGGCGAGTAAAAGTGCTCGATGCAATATTCGATATTTGTACTAGATTAGCTAATTTTAGATTTAACTTGCTGATTATCAATAAATAGAAACTCTAATATTAGAATAGAAAGTATTAAGCTAAACAGTCTTCAGTCATGAAAAAATTTCAAGTAGATTGAAGTTCCTGCGTTTTTTGCAGATATGATCTCTAAATTGGCATTAAGTTCTTCAGCCCGCTTTGCCAGACTTGCCATTCCATGTCCAGCAGAACTGCCGTTTGTATCAAAACCTATTCCGTTATCGGAAATCTTAATTATTAAACTAGTTTTTAGGTTATAAATATTTACAGTGACTTGTTGTGATTTTGAATGCTTAACTATATTGTGGAACACTTCCTTAAAAAAAAGAAACAAATGTCTTCGCTGCTCCGGATTTAGATCATATTCCAACAGATCGGGAACTATAAAAATACAATTAATTTGTCTGGCCGACAATAATCTTTCAGCAAAAACCCGGAGTTTGGCAAAGAATTCAATTGCTAAATCATTGGATGGATGAATTGCCATCACTATCCCTCTCATTGATTCAATAGTGTCTTGAGCATTAGCTAATATTTCCTCAAGTAGCGGTTCTATATCGCTAAGAGTCTGTTCTGCTAGTTGCCTTTTACGAGTCTTAACAAGAACAGCCTCTGTTAGAAACACAATACTACTAAGAGTTGACCCAACGTCATCATGCAGATCAGAGGATATTTGGTTACGCATACGCTGCCTTTTGCTTTGCTGGCGAAAACGATACAACAAAAGCAAATAAATCAAAATCGACACAACAAGCAGAATATATAAAAAAATAGCAGGAACAAACCACCATTCCTGCCACATTGGCGGTTGTTTCATATTCGTTTGGCAAACCAAAACCCAACACCATATAAAAGATATGCAATGATCGCTCCCAAGTAAATTATATTATTCAATTGAAAGAAAATTATCTGTGAACTCTCAAGCGAATCTGATAGAAGTTGCGATCCGAATATGCTTAATAAGGTGGTAAATGTATTTATAAGAAAACCTGTGATAATCCAAGTAATCGGATAATGAAGCAATTTTAAACCTGTATTGCTTAAAAGCTCATAAATAAAGTAAAGAAGCATTAGTGCGCATATTAATGCCTCAACTGTAATGCTGTACGAATTTAAATTCTTGTAACCCGTCAGGTAAAATGCATCAAGTAGAACGTAGACTAGAAACCCTCCTGTAATCCAACCAATAAACATTCGAACAGTAGGACTTCTGATTACTGTCCTAAAAAACCAACATTGAAATACAATATCAATTACAACATAAATATACAGAACGAACCGATTGTTTGTCAAAAAGGAAAGACTCGCCAAGTTACCTATCAACAATAAGGTCATCACATATAAATTGAAGGCAACGATTCGCAGCGGCACTGTCAGGTGAACAAAGCGATAAATGCTTATGCTCACCGGTAGCAAAAGGAGATATGTAGAAAAATAGACTAAATAGGTGGAAAACTGCTGAATTGTCATATTTAGCTATCAATAAGGCGGTTTGGATGGTGGAGGTGCCGTAGTGGGTTTGGTAATCAAAGATGGAAGCATGGTAGACAAAGCCCCCTGACTTGTCAAAGTTTGTACCATTGAAGTAGCAGGATCTAAGGTAGCTTTTCTGAAAATCAAGTGTGGAGTTATCAGATCATTTTCAACTGTTGTAGCAAGAATTTTACATGGGATGGGTTCTGATAACTTGGGACCAATTCCAACAGAAACAAATAACATATCATTTTCTCCCCATGATTGCATATACTCAAGTAATTGAAGTAATACCTTATATGAAAAGTAAAATCCCTCTGCGGCTTCAACATTAGGGCTCTGTGGTAACAGGTTCATGAAAGTTGTTATGATTGGTATTAATTCCTGCTGTGTTTGATCGGCATCAAAAAAGCCAAGTTGTGAATCTTTCTCTAGCCTACACTTCTCCAGAGGCATAGAATTATTTGCAGTAATTGGCATATTTCTATAAAGTTTAATTTGATAATAGTTATAGCCAAAGTTCCATCGAATAAGACTTTGTTGCAATACCTAATTTAAGGTATTCTTGACATTTATTCTCCAGAAAATTATTAATTACTCCTTGTTAAATTCTCGTAGAACTAAAATTTGAAATTGTTCGGAATTAGAAACCTTCCATGTTAAACCAGATGTTCTATCCTTTATCAACCCACCGTTGGCGTATACATCTAAGATTAATACTTGATTCTCTTTTATATAATTCAATGTGATGTCGGGAGCCATTCTTAGCTTAGGGAATTCAGTTGGTTGAGTATCAAGTATATTATCAATAACAGAGGTTAATTGTAAAGTTTCTCTATTAGCCGAAACCAGATTAAGACTTCTTAAATCATTCATGTGTATTTGATTTGATAAAGTTTGAGCATGAAATGCAATCCACACGTTACGACCATCAGCGTCTTTCGCACCTGGATAGGGTGGTAAACCGGCTGCCGATGCATAACACTTTTCATTTCCTTCTGCATAAGTCCCTGTCATATATCCCTTCGTACCATAAACTGTACATCTCGCACCATTTGCGACAGTTTGCGCAATCGGTCCACCATATACAGAGGTCAAGCCAGTATTGCAAGCGTCAAGATATATCACAGTATTAGCGGAGAACCCAGTTAATTGAGATAACATCTGCCCCCACATTTGAGCCCCGTTAATTGGCGTATGATCAAATATTGTTGGGTTGCCATGACAATCACAGTCAACAATTTCTAACTGTCCACCATTGACTTTTTGTATTTGTGCAATATGGTCTCCTTGATCGCTGTAACCAACATATATCCACCCATTTCTCGGAGCCCATGGGATAATTCGATTTCTTTCAGAATTCATAACAGAATCATTATCGTTCGGAATTGTGATGATTTTAGTCATACCATTAATTTAATTTATTCTGTAGCTTACTCTATTAAAATACAGTTTTCAGCATCCCTGTTATGAACAATAGTATAGCTTTTATACAGTTTGTTTACTCAAATCATTTTATATCTAAGCTTCTTATCAGCATTGCATCCATCTTATATGAATGTACACCTAGGCTTTCTGCTTATTATTTTTTTAATATTTGCGTCCAAATACATATAAAGTTGACTAATACTCAATACCTTATCTTAGGTATTTTTGTAGTATTTATTCATTTGAATTGAATAAGAAAGCGGAATCCCGCAAGCAGCTTGTTGTTTCCATTCCTGACGAATATATGTTTGGCAACCTCTACAGATTCACATTGATTGCCCTCATTCATTACCGGCATACATCTTTCAGAGACATATCTTTCAAAAACTATCTTTTTGAAAGATATTGTTGATCATTCTGCTTCTTAAGCCTCAAATTGCGAGTTTACAAAGAACCGGCGATACACAATTACTTGATACCGTAGCTGACTTTGAATCTGGAAAGCTTCATTTCAAAATCTTTAAAGTGACCTATTTACCGTCCTTTTCAAATCCGTCTAGGCCTGAGCCTGAACATCTCCTAAGGAGACATAATCGCTACAGCGATCAACCAACAGCCTCAGGCAACGGCGATCATTTATAATTGTAACTTTAGGAAAAAGCAGCCGGCGCTAAAAACCTTATTATAGTTGAAATTAAGGAGATCGAATACTTGGTGTAGGAAAACATTGAAAAGTAGATTATGGTGAGCTCAACCATATGTTGGTGGGTCACTCGCTGAGTAGGTTTTGCAATTGCGTTTTCTCAGCCAAGTATGAAAGGCAATTCAATGACATTGTTCTGTTGAACCTATATGTACATCCAAGTCAGTATATGCACTATTTGCAAACTCTTAACCACACCCAATTGTATAAACCTTTACCATCTGTTAAGCCATATCAAACGCATCAGTGATTATATCAGAGGATCCCCTTGGACAGCATCCCGTTCTCGCTCTCGTGGCTCCTACTACCGAACCTTTTACTAAAAAGGATCATAAATGCCGCTTTAAAGCCGATCAATCCAGGTTAGTAAATGCACATAAGATCAAAGGTTACTCATAGCCAAAGACAGTTCTCACAACATTCTGTACGATAAATCCGCTTTTAATATTAGTAAGATCGTGGTTTTCTATACAGAGCACCAGCTATGAGAAACACATAAGGATTGATATACGTGCATAATATCTCTCTCCTATTTGTAATCACATCTCAAAAAAGGCATGAGAGTGAGGCTCTAAATCAGTCTTTATCCTTATCAATTTGGAGCCTTGGGCTTGATTCTCTCCAAGGTCACACCCCGCTAATTAAATCGCTAAACATCAGTACATTACCTATTCACAAGCGGCAAAAACACAATTTCTCATCATTTTCTTTTAATCATTTATTCTTGGTTTTTCTCTTGCCTGCAAGGTTCCATTTTATCATATCTTGCTTTTTTATGCCATTGATTAATCGTCTCTTTTGAAACCTGCAACTCATTGGCAACATCGTCAATATTCATTAATGCTTCATTCAGTATACTTTCCTTTAGTAATTTAGTCAGTGATTCACTCAAGGTATGTTGTAAAAGGGATGTATGATGGTAAGAGTACGCCTCTAATAAGTTTTCAAAGGCTGCGACAAGTTGGTTAAGTTCTCTTTGATAAATCTATTTTAATGGTCAAATATGATTTTGTCTATTCTACTTGTTTAGAAGCCAATATCTTTTCTAACACCTAAGCGAAGTGTAGGAATAATTTTACTTTGAGAATTTATAAAGTGATTTACATCCCCTCCATTCACAATAGCCCCAAAATCAACTAATAGTTTAAAGCCAGAATCTTTTATAGGATCTTTATCTGTTGATAATAGCATCTTAAATCCAAAATCTACAAAGCCAAATATATCTTTATTAACATTAAAACGTTCATTAAATCCATCTAGATTATCCATTGGGGCTAATGCATTGATGTTTATATATCCAGATAGTATTTCTTTAATTATTAGTAATTCAAATCCGCCTTTGACATGAACTAAGCCAGGTGAGTATGTGGGACTGGTACTAACAGTATCCGTTTTTATTCGTTTTACCAGATAATGAGCTTCCAAGTTTAACCCAAGGGTTTTTGATTTTTTGTCAGCGGTGGATAAAAATCCCCAGGTAAATTTTCCTGATATGCCCCATGTACTTGTTTCAGGAAAGAACAAGTTTTTTAATGTTGACTGATCCCCGTTTCCCACAGCTCCTGTAAAAAAACGAATTTCTCCATATTTGGAAGTTTCATCTCCGTACTTTGCCGACCCGTGTATGTCAATGTTGGGCACCAATTGTCTTGTGCCAAGCACTGTGTTCAGCGAAGGCAATGCACCAAAGGTTGCAGGTTGAACCTTTGTGATAGGCTTCTTTTTTAGAACCGTGTTAACAAATTGGTTCCATCGTTTAACGAGGTTTTGTAAGGTGGTATTTGCGGTTTGGATTTGGCTAATTAATGCGGGTAATACTCGTCCTACTTGATTAGTGGCAGAATATGCATTTTGTTGTGCAATAAAGAAAGGACTTGGGTTACTAGTAGTTCCAGTATTCAAATTGGCTACGCTTTGTGCGCTATCTAGTAAGGTTCCTGCGACAAGATCTTCAAAATTGGATATCCTGTCGTGCAAAATATCCAGATTGCGTTTATATGAATGTAAATCCTGTGCTAAAAGTGTCAACGAATCGAAAATCTGCTCTCTTATATTTCGAGTATAGCCTGTATCCAAAATAATTGGGATATTATTTATCCGGTAATATAGAGCGGCTTGTTGTCCTTGGATATCGTTGATTTGTTTGTTTAAATCATCCTTACTTTTCACCAAGTTAACTACCTTGTTTCTATAATCAGAAATGGATGTTCGTCGCAGAAAATCTAAGACTTCGGTACTAATAGCCTGATTTGATCTAACAGGTACTGGTTCATAGGAATAATGAGTTCTTGGTAAATAAGAATAGTCATATTGGTTGATGGAGGGATCCGGTAATGAGAGCGCTCTTCTAATTCTTTCAATCCGGTTGCTATCGACACCTTTACCGTCTTTGACGTCAAAATCATTAGAAATAAGTAAGGATTGACCTAAGGTTGAAGTGGAAATCAATACTAGACAAGCTGATAAAATGCTCAATACTTTTCGTGACATAGTATTTATATATTGGAAGTGACGTATAATGGTCGTTTTATATTTGATATTCTAAAAAATGATGCTGATTATCAAATTATTGCAATGAAATTTCCTCCCAAAAACAAAAAATACCTTGTTTGAGGTATTACTTTTCACAAAACAGTATATTATTTCTATATCCTTTATATGTGGGTAATTGGAGTGTTAATTAAGCTTTGATTTAGTTTATCAGACTAGGATGAATAGTGAGCTGAATTTTGCTATTACTAATGAAATACAATTGTATAGAGGATATTAACCCTTTTCAAATTTGTATTATTAGTAACTAGATTTACTCTGATTTTTAGATATATTCGATTATTCCCTACGTATCCGATGGCGAATTACCTAGAATGGATCTTAGTACTGAATTCGCTACTTCTGCAGACTTAAAGAAATTGGTGGGAGACTTTATCGCTCAGCTAAAAAGGCATTTATTCTAATCTCTATTACGACAACTCTTGCTTAAGCACTGATTCTTTAGTATTTGATTATCACTCTGACCGAATACCAAAGAATTAGCCGCAATTTGAAGTTAAATTCTTAGGGAAAATATCCCAAAGTAACTGTAGACAAAAAACTTGATTTGAGAAGGAATATTGATTGCTGAAAAATCAATATTAAGGCGTATTTGGCTGTTATTCTATATACTCCATATTTTGTCCTAATAGGAAGAGCTTGACTAGTCAAGCTCTGTATTCAATACTACAATGGCTTAAAATTGCCACCTTAAACGGCAGTTTGTTTCAGGGATCGCTCAAAATCATCACAAAGCTGGTTGAGGCTGTCTTTGGTTTCTTTCTTGAAAAACTCCCCCAGGTCTTTGTTTACTACCATGTATCGTTTGTAAATCACGGTAAAGTCGTGGTAAATCTGATCGGCACTGAAGGCATTGCCGTCATCGGTCATTTTGGCTATGAACCGTTTGCCTAGGTCAGTAGTGGGTATGTGGTTGAAGAAAGCCTCTATTTTCTCTTCAAAGCTCCGGATCAGTTCGGCAATGGCCTCCTCTTCCTGGTTGCGTTTTTCCACTACCCTCAAAATGTTGTATTTGTACTTGCTATCATCGGAGCCATTAGAGGTAGCGCTTTTTACTTTGGCCTATTTCTTTTCCTTCTCTTCGTACTCTACCGGGGTTACAATGCCTATCTTGTTGTCAAAATAGATCTGCACATCGTCAATGATTTCTCCGGATTTGTGAATGCTGTTGTATTCGTTGTTGAACCTGCGTAAAAACTCCAGAAAGTCAGGCTCACTGTACTTTCTGTCAATCTCGATGACAAATTCAATCAGGTTCAGAATCCGAAAATACTGGTTAATGGCAGTTTTCAATAGCTTGGCTTCTGGCTGGGAGCGGGTGATGTAATCGGAAAAGGCATTTTGCATCTGAAGAATCAGATTGATGTCCGCATTGCCACTTTTCGCACTTGTCTGATAGGCTAAAAAGCTAGGATATTGACTGGCTAAAAGGGTATGCTCTTTGAGCTGAGTGTAATAGATCTCCAATTTGGCCTCATCTCCCAGTGGATCAAAGTCGGAAACGACCACGTTGCTAAAATGGGCAAAGGCAGCGTGAATGTTTTTCACGTTCACATTCTTATACGAAAAGTCAATGATCTTACAATCGTTTTTGTAGTTAGTGGTCCGGTTTACGCGTGATATGGTCTGAATGGCATTGATACCCCTGATTTCCTTATCCAAAAACAAGGTATGCAGCTTGGGTTCATCGTACCCGGTTTGCAGTTTGTCTACTACGATGATGATGCCATTTTTAGCCAGTTTGAAGTTCTGTAGCACCGTTTTTTCATTTAATCCATCATTGAAGCTATTGCTGCTGGGTTGGTCCTGGCTGTCGGAATAGACAATAAAGACAGGCGCATCTTTGAACCGCTCGTATTTCTTATTCTGGGTCTTTTCCTGGAAGTGCTTTTTAATGTGTTTGGCGTATTGAATGGCATTGGGTATGGAAGTGGTTACCAGCATGGCTTTGGCCGTGCCCCGGATGTTGTGATACACCGTCGTTACCAGCCGCTCAACAATGAACTTGGAAATGGCCTCGATTCGCTGGGGATTGGAATAGATTTTCTTCTTGCGGATGGCGTATTTCTTTCCATCAGCGCCAAAGCCAGTATCGGTATCGTCGGGCACTTCATCATACCCTGTGTCGCCTTCAAAGCCTTCCAGCTCATTTTCGGGTACTTCAAAGTACATCTTGATATGGGCAGTATACCTCTGATCGGATTGAGGATATAGCCGTCCTCGATGGCTTCCCGCATGGTGTAGCTGTCAAAGGGAATCCATATTTTTTCGGCTTCGGCATATTTGTTGAACTCGCCAAACCGGGCCAGGGTGTGATCGGTTGGGGGTGGCGGTAAAACCGACAATCAGGTTCTTTTTGTGAACCGAATTCTGGTAGGCTGCATCATTGTCAAAACTGCTTTGCAGCTCATCAAAAACACTGACCATCTGTTCATGTTGGGTGCCGCTGTTACTGCGGTGGATCTCATCGATCAGAAAGGCAATGCGAAGCGTTGCCAGCCTGGTCAGTACCGTGCTGGTGAGAATGTCCTTGATGGTGCCAAACTTTTGCACGTTAACGACCCCAATGCGTTTGTCACTGGCTAGGGCCGTTATAAACGTGGCCCGGTCGTAGGCTTCAATGAACATGCCTTTCTGGATGTTCATGTTATGCAGCATCGAATCAAGCTGGTCGCGCAGCTGGAGGCGGTCAACCACGAGCATGATCTTATCATAAACGTAGTTCCCGTTTTTGCGAAGGTCTTTGAGTTGCAGCGCGGTCCAGCCGATGATGTTACTTTTCCCAAAGCCTGCCGAATACTGTAACAAAAGCGAGTAAACGTTTTTATTGTTCTGGTACTTTGGCCGTTTGGTCACCAGCTCCTGGATGCGATCTTCCCCAACCCCTTTGGCTATTAGCTCGGCCTGTAACTTTCTGATAAAGTAATCGGGCTCGTTTTCGTGGGCCAAAAACTCGTCGATCTTGCTTAGGATCTTATCGGTGCCAAACTTTTGTTTGGGTCGGGGACTGATCAGGCGGCCATCGTTGTGATGGTATTCCTTGGTATTGCTGCCGTCTTTTTTGACCAGTTCGCGTTCAATGAAGTTGTAATAGAGAATTTCCTTCTCTATCATCTTTTTATCGTAGAGGGCGCGGAATACCTCTTCAAACCGTTCGGTTTTACTGGCTTCCCTGTTTCGGATGGGGTATTGCTTAAATTCCTTGTCGAGCCTTTTGTCATAGTCGGAAAAATCGTAGGATTTACAACCTGACCAGCAAGGGCGAGCTTCCGCATATGAAGCGGGGAAAAAAGATCTATTTCAGTTACCACGATCTTTCCCAGTGGATCAAGGAAGGAAAACAAAAAACATCAAAAGACATAGAAGAGGAAGTGGACAGTTTCCTTTCCCGTCGATCTAAATTAAACAAATACTAATGCGTGAACGTATTCTTTGTTGGTAACAGCTCAAAGGTAAGTGAGATTCTAATCAATAAAAAAAGGACTGAATTCAAATTCAGTCCTTTTTTTATGACCTTTTGCAAAAACTAATTTCACAGCAGAAAAGTCCATTTATATCACTTTATTTCACTGTGATGTTGTGCAAACAAAAAAGCACTTATGAATTTTACTTCATAAGTGCTTGATAATCAGGAGCCCCCTGCCGGGATCGAACCAGCGACCTACTGATTACAAGTCAACACAACCCTTCTACCGATATTTCACCCTGTTTCACAATTGTCTATCTGTCAGTACTTTACACAAATTAAATTCTCGTTTTTTCCTCTTTTCTTGTCTTATTTCCTATCTTTGCTGGGCAATTTGTTGGGCAACTATCTAGGATTGCATCCCTGTTTTCTCACCTGAACCACTTTCACCCATGGGCAAAGCCAGCCAAGCCAAACTCACCCTTTCCCTGCAGCTCGACCGGCGCTCCAAGCGTGAGGACGGTACCTACCCGGTCAAGCTGCGCCTGTTGTTCCAACGTGATTTCAAACGCTACGGCACCGGCCTTTTCGCCTCCGACACCGAGTGGGAAAAGCTCCAGCTGCCACGGCCCAGGGGCAAGCTCACCCAGGCCCAGCTAGCGATCGAATCATTGCGCCAGAAAACGGAGGCTTTCAAACACAAGGCCCAGACCATACTCGATTCGCTTGCCGAGTTCAGCTACAGCGCCTTTGAAAAGCAATGGTTCAACCAGCAACCCGCTCCCGCAACGGATGCCTATGTATTATTTTCTGAGCACATCGAGCAGCTCAAAGCCGAAAAGCGCATCTCCACCGCCCGCTCCTACCGTGACACGATGCACTCGCTCGAGCGGTTCAAACGCAGTTTGAAGGCCGATCAGATCACGGTTGATTTTTTGAAGAAGTACGAGCAGTGGCTTGTCGGTCAGGGAAAGACTTTGACCACCGTGGGCATCTACGCCCGTAACATCCGCACCATTGTCAACCAGGCCATTGCCAGGGGAGTGTTGAAACCAGAAGCCTACCCGTTCCACTCCAGAAAAGGCGGCTACTCGATACCCGTCGGCCACAGCATCAAACGCGCCCTGTCCGAAAGCGATCTGACCCGGCTCCTCTCCTACCGGCCCGAGGATGAGTATGGCCCGCAGGCCAAAGCGCTCGACTTTTTTGTCTTGAGCTATCTTGCCAACGGAGCCAACTTCAAGGACATCTGCCGATGGCGCTACAAGAACATCCAGGCAGAGCAGCTGATCTTCCTGCGGGCCAAGACCGAGCGGACCACCCGCAAGAAACCCATGCTGATCAAAGTCTTCCTCTCCGAGCGGATCAAAGCCATCATCGACAAGTGGGGCAACAAACCTGTCCAGCCTGAGAGTTACATCTTTCCCGTTCTCAGACCGGATATGGATGCGGAAACAGAACGGGGGGCCATCTCACAGTTGATCAAAACGTGCAACAAGTACCTGAAGCGCATTGGCAAAGAGCTCAACATTGAATCGGAGCTGACCACCTACACGGCAAGGCATAGTTTTGCCACCCGTTTGAAGCGAAAAGGGGCATCGACCGAGTTCATCAAGGAGAGCCTGGGGCATCAGAACATACTGACCACCGAGAACTACCTGGACAGCTTTGAGGATTCCGAACGGGTCAAGTGGGCCAATCTTCTGTTGGAGTAAAATGCAGGAAATTATATATAGTTTGCCCGCTTGTTATTTCTCCTGCTTATTTACCATGAAAACTACTATTCGTTGAAACCCAAACAGGAAGCGAATCAATACGACAAGATATTCAAAGAAAACCTGGAATCTGTGACCATGGCTCTGGTGGAGAAAGTGCTCCGGATTCAGGTGGCCCACTACGAGAAAATGCCATTGGAACTTCAGCGTACGCTGGAACGCAAACCCGATCAGCTTCTGAAAGTCACCGACAAAGAAGGCCATACGTTTCTTTTGCAACTGGAGTTTCAACTCGTCGATGAAACGGCCATGGTAGAGAGAATGCTTGAATACCGGGGAATTTTAAGGCGCAAGTTCGACCTGGAAGTTCGTCAGTACGTCTTGTTCCTCTCCGATTCAGTGCCGACCATGCCTACCCGGATTGAGGAAGATAATCTGGTATTTGCTTTTCATCTGGTACAGCTTTCACAGGTGGATTACCGGTTATTTTTATCTTCCGACAAGGCCGATGAAGTGGTTTTTGCCGTACTGGGTCATTTTGGTGCCATTGAGCCAGAGAAGGCGGCCGAGCAGATCATTACAAAACTACAACAAACTTCTGCCAGCAAAACGGAACTAAACCGCCATTTAGCCGATGCTATGCTCGTAGCTGCTAGCAACAGTTAAGGATATTGGCTAACTTACGCAAACTATCACCCTTTATCGAGCAAGTTATGGACTCCATTACCAAATACATCAAAGAAGAAGATGATTATCTGTTCAAAAAAGGCGAACAGAAGGGAAAGCAGAAAGGCATTCTGGAAGGCAAGCAGGAGGCCATTCTCAAATTCCTGAAAGATGGCCTTCTGACCACCAAACAACTCGCTTCCTACTTTGACGTAACGGAAGACTTTGTTGAACAACTGCGCAAACAGCTCTGATTGAGAACCATCCAGACTCCACATACTGACTTCTACTAAAAAGCCCGGTGTAATTGATTACACCGGGCTTTTTAGTAGGAACTACCTGGGTTAGCCGATTGAGTAGCTTTTGGACGAAAACGGTGATCTCAACCAAGACACTCAACACTTGAAGATTATAAACGAAGATTATATACAGAAAGGTGTAAGTGATATCCTTGGTACTTCCTCCTTGTACTCTACCCTTCCGATCAGACTCTAGCTTCATTCAGCTGCTTGAAATCAGTAGCACTTACACCAACGTGCAAAAAAACAACACTGTCACAAAATATACAACAATAGTGAACATCTGGACATTGGCGAAGCCTCTGATAGAAAATACCTTTGTGTTATACAATCGGCTAATCTAAGAACGTCTGATTGTGAAAATTGTAAAATAAAAGGCTTTACTCTTTAGTGTAAACCTAAACTGATTAAAAAGACAGATAGCTTGACGCACAGCATTTCTTTTATTATATCTCTACTTACAAATTACTTTCACCATGCAGACACAAACTGAACACATTTCCGGCTATGCTTATGGCGAAGTAGCCCAGTCTCCCGTTTCTGAATCAGATCTGGATCTGTTGAAACAAACAGTGCTTTTGTCAGATGATGACATTCATTATTTGCAGATCGCAGGAAAAGTCCTGGAAGATCAGACAGAAGTAATACTCAATGTATGGTACGGCTTTGTAGGAGCTCACCCACATTTGGCACTTTATTTTGGAAAAACAGACCAGCTCAATCAAATGTATCTCTCACGCGTACGGGAACGATTCAAGCAATGGATACTCGATATATGCTTTCGGCCATACGATCAGCAGTGGCTCAACTATCAGCATGAGATCGGGCTGCGACATCTGACTAAAAAAAATCAGACAGACCAGGTTGATGCTGTACCCATTATTCACTTCAGATACCTGGTTGCCTTTATTGTCCCTATCACTGCCACTATCAAACCTTTCCTTGCCAACAAGGGCCATTTGGACTGGGAAGTCGATAAAATGTACAATGCCTGGTTCAAAGCCGTCACGCTTACGGTGATACTCTGGTCGTATCCCTACACAAAGGAAGGCGTATTCTGAAAAATCCGTTGCTGCCTGCCTGGTAGCTGCTTTTACGCCTTGTGTGCCATACCCCCATAAGCTTTCCCTCACAGGAACGTAAGGCCAACTTGTCTGATCTCTATTCACAATCATTCCTTCAAACCTGAATTCATCATGAAACCTACCCCATCCCGAACTGTTGTATTTATAACCGGGGCTTTTGTCAGCCATCATTGCTGGGACGAGTGGCGCACCTATTTTGAGAGCAAGGGCTATTCTACTATTGCTCCTCCTTGGCTACACAAAGAAGGCACCGCCACAGAGTTAAGGGCCCGTCAACCGGATGATGTTCCACTGGCTACGCTGCATCTGGAAGAACTGGTCAACCACTATGTATCGATTATAAAGGGACTGCCTGAGAAACCAATCGTTATCGGTCATTCGTATGGGGGGATGCTTACCCAGATTATGGTAAACAGAGACCTGGCGGCTGCCGGAGTAGCGATACACTCTATCCCTCCACTGGGCGTATTTCCCTATGAATTTTCTTTTTTGAAAGCGGGCTGGAAATCACTCGGACTTTTTACTTCTCTGGAAGAGACTTACCTGATGTCATTCGAAGATTGGCAGTATGCGTTTGTGAATGGCATGCCATTCAATGACCAGATTTCCTCATACGAAAAATACATTATTCCTGAGTCCAAAACGGTAGCCCGTGATGCGTTGACCGGTGCAGCCAAGGTCGACTTTGCCAAACCACACGTGCCATTATTATTTATAGCAGGCGATACCGACCATATTACTCCGGCACACCTGAACCAACGCAACTTCAAAGCTTATGAAAATAACGGGTCGCTTCTTGAATACAAATTGTTCTCCAACCGCAATCACTATGTACTCGGCCTTCCTACCTGGAAAGAGGATGCCGACTACATTTTAAACTGGATCGAAAAAGTACAAAAGACAGAACAGCTTGTCTCCCCTTCGGTTTGACATGTCCCCTTGGTTAGCAATATCCTTTGGTGATACCCTGCAGGACCGTTAGTATGCCTTACGCAATTACAGGGTATTGCTACAGATACGGTTATGTGAACCATTCGGTTGGTGTGGAAGCAGTTGGAGCCAGAATCAAAAAGTTAAAAGTTCATTGGCCGTAAACCACACTCTTGATTGCGAATAATAGTAAATACAAAGCTTGTGTTTGCCACTTAAATTTTCAGACGTGGTAACCAGCACTACATACCTGATTCCAACTCTGGTTGTGGGTAGTCTTCGACATTCACTTTTAGCAAATATCTCTGTTACCTATTTCTTCACCTAAACAATTTTACCAATGACACAAGCAGCCTTAACCCAGAATGCAGGTGCGGCTTACTATGCAGAAGATGCTCGCCTTGACAAAGGCACAAAAGCCTTTTTAACCATGCTGAACAATGCCGGTGGCGCTCCACTGGAAACACTATCTCCCGAAAAGGCGCGGATGGTTTTGGTAAACGCACAGGCATCGGTCGCCGTTGATCTATCAGGAATTGATGTATCTGAGAAAACCATAACCCAGAACGGTCATACGGTGAAGCTTCATGTTGTACGACCACAGGGGAGTCAGCAAACACTGCCTGTCTTTATGTTTGTTCATGGCGGCGGCTGGGTATTGGGCGATTTTCCCACCCATCAGCGATTGGTCAGGGATCTGGTGGTGCACTCGGGATACTGCGCCGTTTTTGTGAATTACACCCCATCTCCGGAAGCCCGTTATCCACAGGCGCTGAATGAAGTTTATGCAGCCACTCAGTGGGTAGCTGAACATGGTGCAGAAATCAAAGCAGATGGTAACCGCCTGGCCGTTATCGGTAACAGCGCCGGCGGAGACCTGGCAGCGGCAACCTGTCTGATGGCCAAAGATAAGAACGGACCAAAAATTCGGTTGCAGATACTGCTATGGCCGGTTACCAATGCCAATTTTGAACTTGATTCTTACAAAGAATTCGGAAAAGATCGCTTTCTGACTACTTCGGTTATGAAATGGATGTGGGATCAGTATGTGCCGGATCTGGAAATGAGGAAAGAAAAGTATGCAGCTCCCCTGCAAGCCACTATTGAGCAATTGAAAGGCTTACCCCCTACCCTGATTCAAGTGGCGGAAAATGACATCCTGCGCGACGAAGGAGAAGCGTATGGACGCAAGCTCAACCAGGCAGGCGTCAAAGTAACAACCATCCGTTACATAGGCATGATTCATGACTTTGGTTTACTGAATGGACTGGCTGAGTTACCAACTACCCGTTCTCTTTTCGTGCACGCAGCGGCCGAGTTAAACAAATACCTGACTTAGGCACAGACCGGTAGGTAAACTGTCACCTGCCGGTTTAATTTAACCCTGTTCAGAAAACCCCTCTTGAAAATATGGTAATCCATATCAGATTAAATATAACCCAAACATGAAAACACAATCCGTTTCTTCAGAATCAGTCATGCCTGAGTCGGCTCTTGATGCTACTACAGTTAAGACCCGGTTTGCGCAACTGAGAAACCGGAGGCTAGCCTACCGGTCAATGGGCAAAGGTAAACCGATGCTGTTGTGCAACCGTTTTCGAGGAAATCTGGACAGCTGGGATCCGGCCTTTTTGAATGCTCTGGCCAAACATCATCAGGTGATTACCTTTGACTGGAGTGGCTTTGGCGTCTCTACAGGCTCGCCGCCACAAACCATATCGGCTTTTGCCAGTGATGTCAAAGAACTTTCTGAGGCGTTGGGACATAAGGAAATCATTCTGGTGGGATGGTCTTTCGGAGGTATGGTAGCCCAAACAGTACTCACTCAGTTTCCGGAAACGGTTTCCCATACCATCCTGATCGGCACTAACCCTCCGGGAAATAATGACTATGCTATTTCCGAGGTATTTTTAGAAAAAGCCTGGAAGCACTCCAATGATCTGGCAGATGAAATGGTGCTGTATTTTGAACCCAATTCAAAAATCAGCCGAAAAGCTGCCAAAAAAAGTAACCATCGGATCCGCAAACGAACCGGTGACCTGGATAGTCCCATACCCGAAAGCCTATGGGATTATTACAGGCTTAGCGTAAAAGACTATGTCACAGATACGTATCAATCAAGGGCAAAACTGGCAACTACCAAGATACCAATGCTGATCATCACTGCCGACCATGAGATCTGTTTTCCAGCGCAAAACTGGTTTGCCCTGACTCAAGCACTGCCCACCGCTCAACTGATGGTTTTCCCGCAAGCGGGCCATGGGGTACAGCATCAGTATCCGAAGTTAATCGCCCGCTATATCCGCGATTTTATCAAGATGAGCTGACAGATACGTGTTCTGATAAACATTCAATCATAACCTTTGCTAATGTAACCTTTGCTGAAAATTCACCAAGTCAATCCTTTCCCCTTTGATACAATCAACCATTAACTACTACAATCATGCGTTTTATCTTATTACTCTCGACATTCGCGGTTTTGTTACTGCTGACTTCCTGTAAAGATGAGGACAAGGGATCTACTACTCCCAAGCCTACCTTCGTTTTTGTTCACGGAACCTTTGCCAGCCAGTATGCCTGGCACCTGATTAAACCCAAACTCGAACAGGATGGCTATCCGGTCGTGACTTTTGACTTGCCGGCTCACGGTGATGACCAGACGCCTGTCAGCCAGGTAAACTTTGATACCTACACAAAGACTACCATTGATAAGATCAATGCCATTCCGGGAAAAGTAGTATTGGTAGGCCATAGTGGTGGCGGAATGATTATTACGGCAGTAGCGGAAAAGATTCCATCCAAAATTGAATCGCTGGTCTACTTAAGTGCTTTCTTACCCAAAAGTGATCAATCCCTGTATGAACTGGCCAGTTCGGACACGGAAAGCCTGCTTGGGCGTAGCCTTCATCCCGAACCTGACGGGTTAACCGTATCCCTTCCAGAATCGGTCCTGGTACAGGTTTTCGCAGTGGATGCCTCTGAGCAGATAAAAAAAGTCGTTGCTAAAACGCGTCCCGAACCGTTGGCTATTTTTCAGGCCAAAGCTACCCTAACAGAGTCAAACTTTGGCCGAATACCCAAATACTATATCAAAACTCTCAAAGATGAAGGGGTCACGCCATCACTGCAACAAAAAATGATAGATGCCAATGGATCAGTAAAAAAGACCTATACCATGAATACCAGTCATAGTCCCTACTGGGCCAAGCCAGATGAATTAGTATCTATTCTTAAGCAAATAAACCAGGGCCAACCATAACCGGGCAATTTGATTGGTTCAGAAACACCTCATCAGAATCTACATCAGGGCATAAGTAAGATCATGTCCTGATGCAGATCAGCCAGTCATCCTGACAACAACGAACGCCGGTTTTATCAAAGTCTGCTTCAATTCTCCAGTAAAGTTACTTGTAATTGACAGTTAGTGAGCTTTAACGAGTGAGGGATTTGATCGGACTGATTAAAATACAACCAACTACCTGATTGTCAATTACAAGTAACTGTATTATAGTAAATTTCATGGAAAACAAAATATTGGGTATTCACCACATCACAGCTATCGCTGGCAATGCGAAGCATAACTTAGATTTTTATACAAAAGTCCTGGGCCTTCGCTTTGTGAAGAAAACAGTCAATTTCGACGATCCTTTTACCTATCATTTTTACTTTGGTGATAAGGTAGGTTCTGCTGGCACTATCCTTACCTTTTTTCCCTGGCAAGGTGTCAGGCCGGGAAAAGTGGGCAGAGGCATGGCCACAGAAATCAGCTATTCTGTTCCTGAAGGTAGTTTTGATTTTTGGATGAAACGTTTTCAAACATACAAGGTACCTTATGCAAAACCTTCTGAGAAATTTGGTGAGCCCAGCCTTGCTTTTATTGATCCTGATGGCCTGAAATTAGAAATGGTTGTTGCAAAGACACCGGATACACGTGTATCTTGGGAAACGGAAGGAGTAACAAAAGATGTGGCTACGAAAGGTTTTCACAACATTACCCTTACGCTTGCACAAATAAAGCCTACAGCAGATATACTGACAGGTATTTTTGGCTATAAGCAAACCGGGCAAGAAGGAAATATCTACCGTTTTTCCACCGATGCGGTAGAAAATGCCGCGATTGTAGATTTGATAGAGCTACCGGGACAGTCTGCAGAAACAGGAGGCATAGGCACTATTCACCATGTTGCATTCCGGGTGAAAGATGACATTGCACAAATGAAGTTCAGGCAATTGATTTTAAGCGAAGGCTTTGATATTACTGCGCAGATAGACCGGAATTATTTCCATTCCTTGTATTTCCGCGAACCTGGCGGTGTACTTTTTGAGATTGCCACTGATAATCCCGGGTTTACGGTGGATGAGCCGTTAAAGGATCTTGGAAAGAATTTGATGTTACCAGTGCAGCATGAACCCAGGCGGAGTAGTATTGAAAAACACCTTCCAGCACTTGATTGAACATCCTATTGCCGTGATTGCAATAAATCTGATATTAACCTGTTTGCAAGCAAACAGGTTAATATCAGATTTATTTTTGAAAGTCACATAACACAGTCATTAGCAAGCTTAAATTCAAACCTGAAATATGAAAAAGTTTACCATTACACGAGTGTACGCAGATGAGCAAGGTGAAAGCCATTTTGGCCAACTCACTATTCCGCTGGAAGAGGCGGGTCCCATCGGTTTTCTTTCCAGTGCTCAAAAGGTGGAATCAATTATTTTTCGAAAGGTACTCCCCAGTTATGATTATGATTTTCATACTGCTCCTCAACGCCAATACATTGTGCTGCTGGATGGAGAAATAGAGATAGAAACTTCTTCGGGAGAAAAACGGCAATTGAAAGCAGGTGATGTAGTGTTAGTAGAAGATGTTACCGGTAAAGGCCATAAGACACGTAATCTTACTCCAAGCGTACGCAATTCTATCTTTATTACCCTTTCTTAGACTCCAGGTTATGTTATATAATGCACGAGCAATCGCAAAATAGAGTGATAACTTATTTCAGTTGAATCATGCTTTTTGCAAAGCTTTGCCTGGTAATAACAAGTTTCCTTCTTCCTTTAGCATGGGTTTTTCCATAGCGATTGCCGAAAAGACAGCAGCTGACGCAGCAGTTGACTTGATAGGCAAGGTTTCCGATTAACCCCGACTCAGATAGTATTTTGCCAGCAATTGACTTGCTATGTATTGTCGACTCTCAATCCTGAAAGATTAATAGACAAACCTTAATCAGACCACCTGATTCCATCTTGCCTCCAAATAGTTGGAGTTTCTCCTCCAGTCCTCTATAATGTCGTAGCCAGATATCCTTCCGAAGCTCATGACAATTCAGGTAGAAAAGGCGAATTCGTTACAAAAAGGGGGATTTTGCCATTTTTAAATGCCGTCTGGTTCATTGGCATACGATTGGAATGATACTCCGGTACCAGGTTGTATCCGCCTGATACTCTTACTTCCTGAAGCAATAAATAAAGCGTTATCAGGCAGATGGGATAACTAACAGATGAACCGGTATTTCATTTCTACATCAGTATTTTGTTTCTACATCAATATTTTATCTACTCAAACATATGATTAGCCACTTACAAACATTACCAACAGAAAATTTCAATCGGCATGTTCCTTTCCAGATTCGTCCGCTGCAAGGAAAAGCAACTATTGCAGGTGAAAGACACGCCAGCCCTTGCAGAACCAATTCTTTTCAAATTATCTGGATAACGGGCGGCGCCGGTCGAATCCTGATTGATATGTCCTGGTATCCTATTCGGGAGAACACTTTGTTTTATCTTACACCTGGTCAAGTTCTTCAATTAGGAACAGATGCGCAGACAGAAGGGGTTATCATTTCATTTACAGAATGTTTCTTGGGCGAGGAAGAAGTGGGATATGGATTGAGTGAAATTGCCAGTCTGATCGATCAATTCCTGCGGCATCCTGTCATGCAAATCGGAAAGGAGATGGCCATTGAAATCGGGGACATTACCAGTAAAATGCTCAAGGAATACAACAATTATTTTTTGATGCGAAGTGAAATGCTAAGGCGCTATATCAAGATATTCCTGATTCACATTCATAGGCAGGTAGCGCCGGCACCATCCGGTTCAGGCCATCTTAGAAACTCCGTATTGGTGCACAAATTCATCAACCTGCTGGAAAAGCAGTTCAAAGAAAAGAAAATGGTGACCGACTATGCTGAGCTGTTGTCGGTATCACAAAGTTACTTGAATAAAGTGGTCAGAAAGACATTCGGTTATCCGGCGGGTCACCTGATCCGGCAACGCATCATATTGGAGGCCAAGCGCAAGGCTTTATATACAGATGCAAATATGAAAGAAATAGCTTATTCACTGGGGTTTGAAGACATAGCCCATTTCAGTAAATTCTTCAAAAATACGGCTGGCCTGAACTTTACGGATTTTCGTAAAGATAACAGTCCTTTAGAAAGAATCTCAAGCAAAGAATAGAAATCCAGGTACGGTTATAGAAACTTTTATCGATGCCTATCTAATCCTTAATGTCAACTCTTTAAACCCTTAATGTTAACTCTTTAAAATGCTGCTTATAGACAACTGACACTATAACAGGTAAGGGCTTAGGGAATAGAACGGCAGACGCAGTGAAGATCAGGTATTGATCTTAGAACATATAATCTTTTTCATGGCATGATGATCGTTTCTGTTTGATATCAATAGCAAACAGAAACAGTTAAATGAACAGTTAAGCATACTGGTCAGAAACATGTACCGGATTTAGCTGCTCTTCAGCAAAGACTAACTCTATGCTCATACCGGGAGGACTTGTGATGGATAGCCCGCCGCCCAGCTGTGCGCTGAAACCATGCATGAGTGTCATACCCAGGGAACGGCTGCGGGAAGGATCAAAGTCAACCGGTAAGCCTACTCCGTCGTCGGCAATAAAAAGCTGATAAATATATGCTGCCTGTCGTTTCAGAGAGAGGTATACGCTGCCATTACGTTCATTGGGAAAGGCATACTTCAATGCATTGGTGAGAGCTTCATTGATGATCAGTCCCAAGGGCACGGCTTGCGTGACATCGAGTTCGATATCTTCTATTTGCAGACTGAAACGTATGGGAGAAGAAAACATGTAGGAGTCCTGCAGGTAGGCGACTACTTCTTCAATATAAGCTTGCATGGGGATACGGGCCACCCCTTCTGCCTGGTAGAGTTTCTGGTGGATCAAAGCCATCGCCTGTACCCGGTGCTGACTTTCCTGGATGGCTGAGAGCGCAGCTTTGTCCTCAAGCGAGGCCGCCTGGGAGTTAAGCAGACTCATCACGATCTGCAGGTTGTTTTTCACCCGGTGGTGGATCTCCTTCAATAGTCGTTCTTTCTCGGCCAAGAGAAGCTGCTGTTCGGAAAGCATAGTCTCTTTCTCGGTAAGCAGTTGCGACAGATGTGCATTCTTTTGTTGAATCTCCTGGTGCTGGGCCTGGAGTTGTTCCTGCTGGGCCTGGAGTTGCCGGTTGCTGCGTTGCTTTAAACGGTAACGGTTATAAATCACTCCTATCAGCAGAAGCAGCAACAAGGCTCCCCCAAACAAAGCATTACGTAAAAGCCGGTCCTGTTCACTTTGTTTAGCCTGCAACTGACGTTCCTTGGTGAGGACCTTGATGCTCTGTTCCTTGAGCTTTAAGTCTTGTTCTTTCTTTTCAGTTTCGTAGAGCACATCCAGGTTGGCAATCTGGCGGCTTTTGGCTTCGTTCACCAGCGAATCCCGCAGCATCTTGTACTGCTGGTAATGGCCGATGGCCGAAGGGTAATTACCCTGCATCGAATCGAGCTTAAACCAGTACATCTGAGCGTTGGACGCATAGCCAGGGCTTTTAATTATTGCATTGAATTCTTCATACTTTGCCAGGTACTTGCGCGCCTGCCCGTATTGCTTACTGACAATAAAAAATGGAATGACAGCCTCAAATATAAGGTAATGACCTCTGTCATTCATTTCCAAGCTTTTGGATAAGGAGAGTAATTGATTGCAGTAGGTTTGGGCCTTTGCATACTGCTTCATCTGGGTATAGTTATATAGCAAACGGGATGCTAACGTTGTGCTGTCACTTGTATTCCGAGGCGGATACAGCCTGGCCATATTAAGGAGCCACTGGACGGATGCTTCCAGCTGCCCCAGTCTGGCCAGAATAGTACCTATGTTGCCACTCAGGATTATGATAGAGGGCTGGTCATTGTATTTCCGAGCCACTAACAGTGATTTATTATAGTAAAGGAGTGCCTTCTGATATTGTTTCAAATTAGTGTATGTCACGCCTACTCGGTTGTAGATGGTACACAACTGCATGGTGGTATCCTTAACTGCCTCTGCTGTCTTTACGGCCAGTAGTCCGTATTTGATCCCTTCCTGGTAATCGCCCATTTCCGAAGAAACAGTCCCCAACAAATCGTAGATACCTTGTAGTTGGGGGTAGCGGATGGACTGATACAAGGTCAGGGCCTTTCGCAGTTCGAGCAGAGCCTGTGCATAACTTCCCTGCACCTGATACAAATCACCTAAATCCTTGTGGATGTCAGCTTGTTGTTTGGTGTCTTTGGCTTTGATAAACCAGGTGAGAGCCTGCTGATAGTAGCTGATTCTCTCCTTAAGTTCTTCGGTCCAGATATCGTAGGAATTTCCAAGTTCTAGGTAGGCCTGGCCAACTCCTTTGGAATAATTCTTTTTTGTATAAATGCCAATGGCCTTTCGCACCTCCTTGCGGGCCGCCTCTGTTTCACCTTTGTTACGGCGAGCCCAGGCCAACAGTAAGTGGGTTTCCGCTTCCACTTTCCAGTCTTCTTGCTTGTGGTAAAGTTGAAGGGCTTGCTGATGGTATATGACTGATTGTTCCAGCTGCTTGGCCTCCCGGCTAATAATGCCTAATAGGTTGAGACTACGACCATGACCTGATATAAAGCTTAGCTGTTGACTCAAAGACTTGGCCTGCCCGGCGTAAGCACGGGCCGAGTCCATATCTTCCTTGAACTCACCGGGTTTGTAGACCTGGTACTCACCCAAGCGGATGAGTTGATTGACCCGGTTGGTGTCAGCTTTATCTGCCCGTAGCAGCCTCAACAGGCTGTCAGCCTCTGCCCGGGAAACGGATTGGCCGTTGGCAGTAATTGCCATCAGGAACAAAAAAAGCAGTGCCAGCGGAAGACGAATAAAATTGGACCAGCGCATGAGAAAGTGAAAGTTATAATTAATTCAGCTAAGAGCTTATACAGACATTCTTACCATTTGTGATGAAGTATAGCCAACAGGTGGAACTAATTGTTCTTCTGCAAAGACTAACTCTATGCTCATACCGGGAGGGCTTGTGATGGATAGGCTGCCACCCAGTTGTGCGCTGAAACCATGCATGAGTGTCATACCCAGGGAACGGCTGCGGGAAGGATCAAAGTCAACCGGTAAGCCTACTCCGTCGTCGGCAATGCTGAGTTTACATGTAGTCTGGGCCTGCCGCTTCAGGGAAAGGCATATTGCCCCGTAAGGTCTATTGGGAAATGCGTACTTGAAGGCATTGGTGATGGCTTCGTTGATGATCAGTCCCAAGGGGACGGCTTGCGTGACATCGAGTTCGATATCTTCTATTTGCAGACTGAAACGTATGGGAGAAGAAGCCGCGTAGCAGTCCTGCAGATAGGATATCACCTCTTCAATGTAGGCTTTCATAGGAATACGGGCCACCCCTTCTGCCTGGTAGAGTTTCTGGTGGATCAAGGCCATCGCCTGTACCCGGTGCTGACTTTCCTGGATGGCTGAGAGCGCAGCTTTGTCCTCAAGCGAGGCCGCCTGGGAGTTAAGCAGACTCATCACGATCTGCAGGTTGTTTTTCACCCGGTGATGGATCTCCCTGAGTAAGCGTTCCTTTTCAGCTATCAATTGGGACAGGTTTGCATTCTTCTGCTCAATCTGCTGCTGCTGGGCCTGCAAAAGCCGGTTGCTGCGCTGCTTGAGCCGGTAGCGATTGTAGAGCACCCCGACCAGCAACAACAGCAATGCGGCTCCGCCAAGCAGGGCATTGCGCCAGAGCCGGTCCTGCTCACTCTGTTTGGCCTGAAGCCGCTTCTCCTGAGAGAGAGCCTTGATGCTCTGTTCCTTGAGCTTTAAGTCTTGTTCTTTCTTTTCAGTTTCGTAGAGCACATCCAGGTTGGCAATCTGGCGGCTTTTGGTTTCGTTGAATATGGAGTCTTGCAGCTTCTTATACTGCTGGTAATGGCCGATGGCCGAAGGGTAATTACCCTGCATCGAATCGAGCCTGAACCAGTAAAGCTGCGTATAAGACACCCCATGTCGGCTTTTTGTCTTGGTACAGAACTGTTCGTATTCACTCAGGTATTTTCGTGCCTGTCTGTACTGTTTATCGGCAATAAGAAACTGGATTACGCTTATATATATTTGAGCCCGTTGGGCATTGATCTTGTCTAACCGAGAATCGTAGGAGAGCAACTGGTCACAGTACCGTTGAGCAAGTGTGTACTGTTTCGTCTGGGTGTAGTTGCTCAGCAAACGGGATGCTAACATTATGCTGTCACTACTGTTTTGGGGTGGATAACGCTTTTTCGTACTGAGCAGCAACCGGAGGGATGCTTCGTGTTGGTGTAGTTCGGTTAAACCACGGGCAATATTATAGGTCAAAAACAAGATGGAAGAGCGGTCGTTATACTTTTGAGCCACTCGCATAGCTTTATTAAAGTAAATATGCGCCTTTGTGAATTGTTTTAAATAAGTATACGTTACTCCCACCCGGTTGTAGATGGTGCACAACTGCATGGTGGTATCCTTAACTGCCTCTGCCGTCTTTATGGCCAGTAGTCCGTATTTGATCCCTTCCTGGTAATCGCCTATTTCAGAGGAAACCGCGCCCATCAAATCGTACACGCCCTGGAGCCGGGGGTAGTGAACGGATTTGTACAGTGCCAGCGCCTTGCGCAGTTCTGGCAATGCCTGGGCAGGGCTTCCCTGTATCTGGTACAAATCCCCTAGGTCCTTGTAGACATCGGCTTGCTTTTTAATGTCTTTCGCTTTAGCAAACCAGGGAAGAGCCTGCCAGTAGTAGCTTATTCTCTCTTTAGTTTTCTTGTTCCAGATATCGTATGCGTTTCCCAATTCGAGATATGCCTGTCCTACTCCGTAGGGATAGTTGTGTCTGGTATAGATGGCAATGGCCTGCCGGACGTCATGGCGGGCCTGAGCCGTATCAGACTTGTCGCGTCTGGTCCAGGCCAGCAACAGGTAGCTGTCCGCTTCCCCTTTCCAGTCCCCTTGCCGGCGGTAGAGCCGAACGGCTGCCTGGTGGTACATGATGGATTGCTCCAGCTGCTTTGCCTCCCGGCTGATGGTGCCCAGCAGATTCAGGCTTCGGACTTCCCCAAGGTGATACTTCAGGCGGCTACTCAGGCTCCTTGCCTGGCTTGCGTAGGAACGGGCCGAGTCCATGTCTTCCTTGAACTCACCGGGTTTGTAGACCTGGTACTCACCCAGGCGGATGAGTTGATTGACCCGGTTGGTGTCAGCTTTATCTGCCCGTAGCAGCCTCAACAGGCTGTCAGCCTCTGCCCGGGAAACGGATTGGCCGTTGGCAGTAATTGCCATCAGGAACAAAAAAAGCAGTGCCAGCGGAAGACGAATAAAATTGGACCAGCGCATGAGAAAGTGAAAGTTATAATTAATTCAGCTAAGAGCTTATACAGGCATTCTTACCATTTGCGATGAAGTATAGCCAACAGGTGGAATAGCGGCTCTTCAGCAAAGACTAACTTTGCAGCAGACATATGTAATAGAACTATCGCAAGGCAACTTAAAAAGCCATAGAAAGACAACCGGATGATTACAGACCAGAGTACTCACTTTACCTTCTGTTTCTGCTCTATTGTTTTGGAAACAGGTAAATTATCAGTTAAAGATAATGTTCCTGAGCACATATGACAGTATCAAGCCATTTAATTTTTCATTGATCAGATTGTCAGCTTCATATATCGACCGTAAAGCTTGTACTGGAAAGACAAAAGGTAGTGATCTGAACTGTATGATTAAGATTTAAGGCATAAAAAGGCAGTAAAAGAAGATTATTCGGAAGTTATGTGCTTGTAAGCAGATTAGGTAAATAACCCTCCAAGTACGTTGTCCTTACTGCCAGAGCCTAAATGTCTTCCGCATATGGGGTAGTCAAAAACGGCATCAAAAAGACAGGTGCACAAAAGTCATTCCTGTTGATTTCTATGTAAGTAGTAACAGTTCATGCTCACTACTCGTATGCCGCTTGTGAACATGAGAACAAACAGCTAGCGATGAGGCTGTTTGTTCAGAATAGTGGCATCCGGGACATTGAAGCCGTTCTGGGTGTTCATGTCTTCGCGCATCTGATGGGAGCAAATTTGGTCGGCAAACGATTTTGCGTTGGCTCAATCAAAAAGCAAATCAAGGTCAATCACAGCCGCGACAAACCCACTATGAACAAATCAAGATTGACGAGATGAATCAGATACGATTGGCTATCAGATACGATTGGCTATCAGATACGATTGGCTATCAGATACGATTGGCTATCAGATAACTTTTGTGGGCAAACGCAAGAAGCAAAAACGCTGCTTATCCATCATCTCTGATAAAGGCTCGTATCTGATCCATATGCCTATGCTCCGGAAACTTTACCTGATTTGAGATGTCAGCAATTGCAATCGTTAACCATTGACTGGTTTTGCAGCATGCAGGCTTCATTATCTTGGCGAGGTTGATATCTTGGCGAGGTCGATGATTGGCTGGCGTTTCAACAGGTATTCGAGGTCGATAAACATCTGATTGGTAAGGCTTATACTAAGCACATCGAACGGTATTGCGGCAGCCAAGGGGTAAACTTATACTTGAGAACCCCTAGTTGCGTCCTCAATCGCCGAATTGTACGCCGAACGGCTTGCTTTTCAAAAAAAGAAAGCAATCGTTTCAATGCCATGAGTCTATTGCAGGTGGATATAGTATCTATTGCAATTGGACAAGCTGGTAATCCATTATTGTAACCATCATACTTTTTAGACCACAACCCTATTTTTAATAGCCATGCCAATAGGGTTCTCTTTTCAACATGAATAATTAGCTTAATCTGGCCTCAATTCAAAATAGCATAAGCTGAATTCTTTTATATAAACTGCTTTAAAGCCTCTGGTGTTAGAGGTTTATAAATAAAGCTGTGTATAATCTTATAAGCTTTTATTTTCTCAATTTCTTCATCATTAACAGAGCAGGAGAGTACAATAATCTTGGTTTCTGTTAACACAGAAGAGGGAAATTCATGTAGTCTATCTAAAAAGTCAAATTCATTCGTCAGCGGAACTTTTAGATCTAAAAAAATGAGTTCAGGTAATTTATGGCCGAAAGCTGACATCTCAGCAAGGAATTCCAGGGCGTCCTTTGAAGAATTATATGTAAGAGTATTCTGTGCTAAGAATATATTTCTAATAAGACTGGTAAGAATTATCTGATCTACTTCATCGTCATCTATGATAAGAGCTGTTTTGTATCGGTAAAGCTGCATAGGGGTTAACAAGGCAATTGTATATACAGATAAAAAAATCAAATAATTCTTCTTATTCGTTTAGAAGGGACAAAGTTAGCAGGTCTGCTAAGATCAATCTGGCATTTATTTCGGTATTATGAGTATTTGATACAGATTTGAGGGTTCATTCAATTGAACAAATATAAAATAGCCATCAATGATTGTTTAGCCAGACTCATTTACAGCATATTGATAATCAATGTTAATCTGCACAGGTTCAGGGATACTAACGTGGATGGGTATACCATTGCGCGGAGTATGCCCATTGGTGTGCCCAAACATGACAAGCCTTCTCCTTACCACAGCATAATCTATCGACAACTTCCACGAGCAAATGAGGGAAGAGAAGTTGTTCATCTTTTAGAAGTAGTATAAAAAAGCACGATGCTGTTTTAGCCAGCAATTGGAGAATTCATACAAAGCGACTATATCACTCTATTTCTGTGTTGAGTAGGTGTAAGGCCAGTATAGCGCTTAAAGAAGCGTGAAAAATAGGAAGGGTCTTCAAACCTCAACAGGCAACATATTTCTGAAATGCTTAGCTGGGTATTGAGTAGCAACCTGGAAGCTTCCTTGATTATCTTTTCCCTGATAAGCGCTCCGGGTGTTTTTCCGGAGATAGCCTTTACGGTATCATTCAGATGATTTTGAGTAACATTGAGCTGTTGAGCATAGCTTGCCAGCGTTTTAATTACAATTGCCTGTAAATTATTCAAAGGTTCAAAATCAGATTCGAATAGCCTTGTAAAAGCTTTTGTAAGCCGGATACCCGCATTGCTATTATCTACCAAACAATCTGTTTTATCAGAGGCTACCAGACGTTTCGCTTTTAGCAATAGCAACATCAATAATGCCCGAACCATATCATCTTTGGCGGGATTGGCTGACAGATATTCTTCCTCCATTTCCTGGAACAGGTTGTAAAAATAAGCAGTTTGTCTAGTGTTTAATTGCAGGGAAACGCTTGTTTGCGTCTCGAAAAATGAAAAATGAGACAAGGCATCCTTATCAGATAGATTCAACCCGTAAAACGCGGACGTAAACGTACATAAATAGCCAGCGTGTTCATTGATGGTTGATTGATCAGAGGTAAAAATACCGGGGGCTACAAAACACAATATACCAGGTTTCAGATAGTGTTCGGATGAACCAAACTGATGCACACCTTCTCCGCCTGTAATCAAAAATACCAGAAACAGATCCTGACGGTTCACAAAAATAGGGCTTTCAGTCTTGAGCCTATACTGATCCCTGCGAAATAGTTCAAAATAGATTTCATTGGATTTCCTTACGGCATCTATCCAGTCCTTTTGTAATCTACCCCAGTCATGTGGTTTGAAAATACCTTCTGCAGGAAGAAATGGGGTTGAAGATTTTTTCTTTTTCATGTAAAAAGTTAGTACATCTACTAAGTTTCATTGAAATAATCATACAGCCCCTCAATAGCATCCTTTCAGGCATTCCCAAAGCAGCCACTGCAAAAGGTGCAGCTAATGTGGCTTTACCTTTTATATAAGCAATGACAGTGGTTACACATAGTCTGCTTTCAGGCATTGTCGCCCAATGCGGCTAAATCAATTAATGATTTTTTTTCATGACGAATCGGATAAGAGCGGATCAATGAAGCGGTATGGAAGAAAGTGTTAGAAAAAGAATGCCGAACTTACAAAATACTACATGTATTGTTTAAAAAGAACCTTTATATACTGGAAAAAGGTCATTCTATGCAAGAAAGACATTGTGGATTTTATTAAGTCTTGAGCGATCACTAGCTCCGGTGGAATAGGCTCTAATAAAATGGAGTCCGTTGAGCATCTATCTTGTCTGTTGAGCATATCTCTTGATAGAAGAAAAATGAATACAATACTTAAGTATGGAGGAAACAACATTATATGAATAAGGTAACAGTTTCTTTGGGAATCTATATTAATGGATCAATAAGTTTTTGCATAAGTCTTTGAAGGTGAGGCACAATGATATAACAATCATAGAAATTAAGATGAAAAAGCAAACGTGAACAATTTAAAAACCTTAAAGCTCCTCCATCATATTGGAGGAGCTATCCTGTATACTCCAATATGATGGAGACAATGGAGTCAACCTGCATTACTTTTAGAGTGGCATAACCAAAACAAATCTGAATAAAAACTTTAGAATTCTGCTTGCCTGTTTCATATTTTCATCATAAAATTCTGTATTTCAATACATTACATACTAAAATCTCGCTGCTTTATCCATTCCATTTTACGCAAATACACTCTTGTGTTTATCAAGGGTGTAAAATCATCTTTCAGCAAGTGTTGGTCTCACTATTGTATCAGTTTTTAGATCATACACCAGCTAGCTCCTATATGATCTTTCAACAAAAAGTCTCCTTGTATAATTAAGGTTATCACATCTATGCTAATTCCGATCTTAATCCAGCGGAGATATGTGTTAGCAAAACTGTTTTTTAAAATCATAATAACCATAGGACTATGAGTAAACTGTTACCTTGGTGCATCACACTATTTTTAATGATGATCGCCTCTTGTAGTAAGAACCTATTTGAAACAAATCCTGAAATTGTCACTGATACAAGTGATGTGAAGATTACTTGTGATGCAAGTCAGGGAAACAAAGGACTTCTGGATTATTCAGGCACTGTATATGTACATCTGGGTTTGATCACCAATAAGTCATTGTTTGAAGATGATTGGAGATATGTAAAGTTTAATTGGGGTTCGAGACAACCGGAAGCTCTGGCAATACAGGTTGGAGAAAATCAGTGGACCTATCAAGTAAAAAATATACGTCAGTTCTTCCAGGTACCGAAAGATGAACAAATAATTAAGATTGCGGTTCTTTTCAGATCCGGTGGCTGTCTGGATGCTTATTGTAAGGTGCTTAGAAATACTGACGGAGGTAATATCTATATACCTGTACACGATCAAACTGTCATTGCACAAAAATGATTATTCACCTATGCGGATCTTGTATAATGACAAAATCAGTAGTCTGTTTGCTGTTTATCATTGCTATGTGTTTACAGGCAAAGTGCCAGGAAAGCAAGGAGCAGTGGTTGAAGTCGTTAACCGAAACTATTGAAGAATCGGAAAAGTATGATGTGGCAAAAATGGAAAGAATTGCTTATCTTCATGAGCAACATGCTCAAAACCCGGAAAGCGATTCCTATGAATTGTATCTGAAACTATATAATGAATATGCTTCTTTTAAAAGTGATTCGGCCTATGCTTATGCTGTTAAACTACAGCGGACAGCTCTGAAGTTGAATGATGAAATCCGTGCAGCATATGCCAGATTGAAACTAAGTACCATCCTGCTGTCCTCAGGTATGTTCAAAGAAGCCGTTGATTCCTTGAGTATCATCAAGTTTCAATTGTTTAATAGGCTGCAAAAAGCAGAATATTACATATTGATGGCCCGTTGTTACTATGAGCTGGCAGACTATACCGGCGATCATTTTTATTCTCCTCAATACAATAGTAAGGCTAGAAGTTATATGGATTCCTCACTTGTATTATTCCCAGTTAACTCCTATGAACATAACTACTACACGGGCTTGAAACATATAAGGGAGGGAAACCTGACAATTGCTACCGATTACCTGAATGCCCTTCTTGCCAAGTCCGGTTTATCTCCTCAGCAGGTAGCAGTTACAGCCTCTACTTTGAGTGACATTTACATCCGCAAAGCGCAACTTGACACAGCAATGAGTCTGCTGGCAAAAGCAGCTATTGCAGATATACAGTCAGCTACCAAAGAAACTTCAGCTATATTCTACCTGGCTAACTTACTATTTCGCCGAGGTGATCTTATCAATGCATCCTCATTTATTCAAAAAGCCGCAAATGATGCAAATTTTTTCGGCTCCCGTCAACGAAAAGTGCAGTTAAGTGCCATAATGCCTTTGATTGAGAGCCAGAAAAGCAACTTGATAGTGAGTGAAAAGAATAAGATCTATACTTATGCCATCATCATTACGCTGTCTTTTATGACGCTTACGGTGCTCACCATCATTATAATCAAACAGATTCAGATATCAAAAAAGCAGAATAACATCATTCATAAAAAAAATATTTCCTTGCAAAATCTACTGAAAGACAAGGACAGTCTTTTAAAGGAAAAGGAGTGGCTATTGAAGGAGATCCACCACCGGGTGAAAAACAACCTGCAGATCGTGATGAGTCTGCTTAACTCCCAGGCGGCCTCGCTTGAGGACAAAGCTGCGCTCTCAGCCATCCAGGAAAGTCAGCACCGGGTACAGGCGATGGCTTTGATCCACCAGAAACTCTATCAATCCGAGGGTGTGGCCAGCATTAACATGGTATCGTACATTCATGAGGTTGTAGCCTACCTGCGCGAGTCATACACCTTATCTCAACAAATCAGGTTTAAGTTGGAAGTAGAGGAAATTGAGATGGACGTGACACTTGCCGTGCCCTTGGGACTGATCATCAATGAAGCTCTCACCAATGCATTGAAATATGCCTTTCCCAATGGCCGTTCCGGAATTGTACTATTGAGCCTGAAACGAGAGTGCGATGCTTCATATCGATTGATCATTGTAGACGATGGGGTTGGCTTACCGGTAGGCAGGGACTCCACTTTCAACCGTTCATTAGGTATGACAATCATGCATGGCTTTAGCGCACAAGTGGGTGGAGAGTTACAAATCAATAGTCCTCCCGGAGTGGAAATACGTTTGGTATTTGCCCAAGGACAAGTAAGTTCAATGTATAATAAAGAAGAATATGCCTACTAATACAAACGAACTTCTGCAACCATCACAGCAAACGATCTTAATTGTAGAAGATGAATTTGCAGTGGCCAACGATTTACGGCAGATCCTGGAAAAGGCTGGCTACCGGGTTAGCGGCATTGCCTTTTCGGTAGCGAAGGCCTTGGAAATTAACCTGCAATGCCGCCCGGATCTGGTCTTACTGGATATTTACCTGAAAGGCCCTCAAACAGGTATTGACCTTGCCCATCAATTGAGTAAAGAGGACATTCCCTTCGTATATGTTTCAGCCAATACCAATTCGGGCACACTCGAGGAGGTGAAGACCACAAAACCTTACGGGTTTATCGTCAAGCCTTTCCGTGAGAAAGACGTGCTCGTTGCATTGGAAATCGCTCACTACCGGCATGCGCACAGATTGGAAGTTCGTATTCGCGAGGAACAATCGCTGCAAATTGCACTGACCGATTCACTCTCAGAAGTCAATGACTGGGGGCAGCGATTACTGAATGTGGCCCGGCTTTTTCAGCCACATATTCCTTTTGATTACTTCGTTATCGGTCTGGAGGAAGAACAGGATTTAAATGCTTATCGCTCCTGTGGTTTTTTTCGCATAGGCAAAGATGAATATCAGACGATCTGGGTGGAAAACTTCCTGCAGATGACAGGTTTGACGTTGGAAAAGTATCAGCAGATGCATAAGAAAGACCAATACGATAGGGAGATTATTTATAACGACAAAGAGTTTGAATCCGATTGCCTGAAAAATCCATTGAAACAGTTAATTGCCAAGACCTTCAGTCTACGGTCTAATCTGATAGTTGCGCTACATACAGCCCAAAATGGTACTTTCTTTTTATCTTTCTTTAGCCGTCAGCCCGATACTTATCTTCCCGAACATCTTCAGCTAGCGGGACGTCTGCGCGCTTCCCTTACACTGACAATCGACCGTTTGATGGCTTTTGATAAAATTCAGCGGCTTAGCGAACAACTTCACCGGGAAAACAAATATTTACAAGAGGAGGTAAAAACCGGGGCTAACTTCGAAGAAATCATTGGCCAAAGTCCTGCCCTGCATCTTGTCTTTAAAAGCATCAGCCATGTAGCCCCCACTGATTATACCGTGTTGATACTGGGCGAAACAGGTACAGGCAAGGAACTGATTGCCAGAGCTGTACATAACCGCTCCTTGCGAAAAGATAAGCCACTGATCAAAGTCAACTGTGCGGCCCTACCACCTCAACTGATCGAATCCGAGTTGTTCGGACATGAAAAAGGGAGCTTTACTGGCGCTACCGATAAACGTATCGGCAAGTTTGAACTTGCCCATGGCGGTACTATATTCCTGGACGAAATCGGGGAATTGCCCTTGGAACTGCAACCTAAATTACTAAGGGTTTTGCAGGAAAAAGAGATTGAACGTGTGGGAGGCAAAGGACTCATTCCCTGTGATGTGCGCATCATTGCCGCTACCAACCGCAATTTGCAGGCAGAAGTTGCTTCTGGACGTTTCCGGGCTGATTTGTATTACCGCCTGAATGTTTTTCCCATACAGTTACCACCCTTACGGGAACGCAAAGAAGATATTCTTCCCCTGGCTACTTATTTCCTGCACAAGATTTCAAAGAAATTAGGCAAGAAACTCACAGGCCTGTCTGATAACACCTCGCTTCAAATGCACGCCTATCACTGGCCAGGCAACATCCGGGAGTTGGAACACTTACTGGAGAGGGCTGCGATCATGAGTACTGGTACTGTGGTTTCCCTGGTTGAACCGCTGGTGGCCGATGCCCAGCCAGATGCTCAACTACCAGAACAAAGCACTATCGGAACCGCCCCTAAAGTAAAACCTTATGAACAGGCAGAGAGGGAAAATGTACTGGCCGCCCTAAAGGCATCCAATTACCGCATACGGGGAAAAGGTGGCGCAGCTGAACTGCTTAATATCAAACCTACTACCCTGGAAGCCAGAATGGCCAGGATTGGCATTGATCGCAACCGTTCCGCCAAACAATAGCAAACCGGTTGATAAGAGTCATTTTTAAAGCATCATTGTTCAAATTGCTCACCTTCCTTAGCCTTACCCCTTCCGTTGATAGGTCGAGGAGCGGGTAGCCGCATAAGATTCACGTCAGGTTAACAGTTTATACAACAACTTCCACCAATTGTATATTGTCTTAACTTGTATGAGAAGATACCTTTGTGATCAACAGGTTCTAAACGTTTATGGGCAAGATCGGTAATCGTTAACACCAATCGTGCTTCTAAACAACAATCTAATGGAAAATGTAAAACTGGCAGTAATTTATTATAGCACCACTGGCACTAATTAACAATTGGCACAATGGGCGGCCGAGGAGGACAGCAGGCAGGCGCAACCGTAAAAGTATTTAAGGTATCTGAACTGGCACCCGCTCAGTCTATTGCTTCTATTCCTGCATGGCAAGCCACTATAGAAAAAACCAAAAATATACCTGAAGTTTCCCTGACTGACCTGGAATGGGCAGATGTTATTGTGTTCGGCATGCCTACCCGCTATGGAAATATACCTGTACAGATGAAGCAGTTTCTGGATTCGACTGGTGGGTTGTGGTTTCAGGGTAAACTGGCTAACAAAGTCGTAAGTGGTATGACGAGTGCTTAGAATCCTCATGGTGGACAGCAATCCACTCTTCTTTCGCGTTATACTATGATGCCCCATTGGGGAGCAATTATTGCTGCTCCAGGGTATACGGATCCAGTCTTTTTTGCTTCAGGTGGAAACCCATACGGGGTTGGTGTATCTGTTGACAGCGAAGGAATGAAGACAGATGTAAAAGAAGCTGTTATTCCACCAAGCCAAACGCACTGTTATGATTGCAGGGTGGATTAAAAAAGGGTTAGCGGCTTAACAATAAATCTAATATTCTCGTTTGGTATAACTTACGAGTACTTACTCGCAGAGAAAATTAAACTATATGTACTTAGACGACATTGATGAGTATCGAGACAATCAATGTTGAATACGGTTAGTTTTGACTATCGCAAAATAAATATAAATTACATAAAAAATTTTAAACCTTGTACAAGGGGTTGGCTTTATGGGTCAACTACACTGGGTGTATTTACAATAGATTTATTGTTACATACTAATACGCTTGTTAATGAACAAATCATATGACTACTATCGCTTTTTGAATGATCAGTAACTAACAAACCTCTTTCTCTGCTCTTATGGCAAAATTCTTCAACCAAGGATTCGGAAGAAAACGTAACCCCAATAAAATTGAACGTATTCCTCCAGGTCAATACGAAACCCACGACTTTCCGGTGCTCTCGGCAGGTCCTACACCCCGCATTCTACTAAACTCGTGGACATTTACCCTGGAGGGACTAGTAGAGGCTCCTCAACTATGGCACTGGGAAGAATTTAGCAAATTACCACAACAATTATTTACCAAAGATATTCATTGCGTAACAAAGTGGTCGAAATTAGATACTAACTGGGAAGGCATAAGCATTGATGCTTTGCTCGAACATGTCACCCTGATGCCCGATGCAAGCTATGTGATGGCCTATTGTTATGGTGGTTACACAACCAATGTTTCGATAGACGATCTTCGTAATGGCAAAGCTTTTATAGGCCTTCGTTATGAAGGGCTACCTCTGACACCTGAACATGGAGGGCCTGCCCGCTTGGTAGTACCCCATTTATACTTCTGGAAAAGTGCCAAATGGATTAAAGGCTTGCGTTTCATGAATACCAATGAAGCTGGTTTCTGGGAACGTGGGGGATATAGTTTGTACGCAGATCCTTGGAAAGAGCAGCGGTACCGCTCAGATGATGAATAAGTAGCAGTATCCTATGGAAAAAATCAATTGGCAATTGGGACAGGTAATCGCTGTGGTGCAGGAGACTCCCCGTGTGAAGACTTTTACATTGAAACTGCCTCAATGGACACCTCACTTACCTGGCCAACACTACGATCTCCGGTTAACAGCCCAGGATGGTTATCAAGCTCAAAGAAGTTACTCTATCGCATCGCCACCGGAGCAGACCGGCCAGATTGACTTGACAATTGAATACATCAAACATGGAGAAGTATCGGCATACTTACATGAGAGCATAGTAGCAGGTGATATGCTGGAAGTAAGAGGACCTATCGGTGGCTATTTTGTCTGGCAGGATGAAATGAAAGACTCGCCTCTCTTACTGGTGGCTGGAGGCTCAGGAGTAGTACCACTGATGTCGATGCTACGTCACCGGTTAAATAGTAAAGCCAATAATCCAACGGCCTTACTTTTCAGCATTCGGACGCAGGAGGACGTTATTTACCAGCAAGAACTGATAAAAATGTCTAGTATAGACAAGCACTTTAACTTGTTTCTCAGCTTTACCCGCCAGCCTCCACCAGGATGGACTGCTTATAAACGCAGAATCGACCGGTCGATGTTAACCGATGTATTGAGCCAGTTTGCTTCTCACCCCAATTGCTTTGTCTGCGGGCCAACCATGCTGGTAGAACTGGTTGCGAATACTTTGGTTGATATTGGCTTGCCTCCCCATACAATTCGCACCGAGCGCTTTGGAACGTCCTTAATTTAAAAACAACTTTGGATATGGTAATTTCAAGTTGGTGATTAATAAAGTGCAGATTGACAGTACAGCTAGAACACATGCTGTCAAGATGGTATTTGAAAAAAAAAATCCCCGTTCATTTATCTGATCTAAAATTTTCAATCCAGGTTTTCCTCTATTTTCAGAATTTAAGTTGCGCAGTAAAGCCAGCGAACAAAATGTCTTTCCCTGCTCCGGCTTTGGTTAAAAACGACCCGGTATTGAACCAGGTAAATTCTGTACGGAAGTACAGAAAAACGTTGGGTGTATATTCCAGGTCTGTGGAAAACTGCTGGCCTATCAATGCATCGCTTATGTTTTTACCGGAGTAGAGCAAGGACATGTTGACAGCATATAGTCCATCCCTTGTGGAATGTCTCCAGAACACATCATAGTCTATGTCCCAGCAGAGTTTCTTCCGAAGTTCAAGTCTTACAGAAGGATGCAAATCCAACAGGTTGGCCGGGCCTATCAGGGCAGCCAGGCCAAAATAAGCCCCTTTTGGAAACAAGGGATTAAACGTATTTAACTTTTTATCTGTATAGGCTTTGTCGCCGCTGATCAGTTCGGTTTTCAGTCCCAGTTCAGGCTTGTACTTAAGTTTTTCTATTTTATATATAGTATTCAGCGACAGTGTCCAGGCAGAAATCGCATTCCCATCAAACTTGCCAAACTGGCAAACGCCCTCCGCATCATATACCCACCTGCCGTATTTTCCCCATACCCTTCCTCCTACCGAATGCCTTGATTCCTGGGCCTGCCCCTGGTCAAAGGTTGCTTTCTTTTTCCTTAATCCCAGGTAGTACAGGTCAATATGGGGCAGCAAGCCAGTGTTACTTTTAACCAGGTATGCACCCCATACCTTTGTTTGCGGAGAAAAGCGGTCATCCAGTAAGCCTTTTCTCGCAGCCACGTAATAGCTATGGAATAGATCCAGTTTCAGATCGGCAGCCGTGCAGACAACTTTTAACGCATCAAATGACTGTCGGTTATTGGGTCCTTCCCTAACGGCAATCAGTCGCTGAGAGCCGTAGGACATTTCCTGCCTGCCCAGACGCAATAGCAGTTTTTCCTTTTGTGCCGTATTCAAATCAATATCCACAAACGCCTGGTGCAGGTCCAAAGGGTTTTCTTCCACGGGACTGGTAACCGCTTTGCCATTGGCAAGGCTGCTCTGGAGCTGGATAAAGGTTCTGACGCGCTTACCCGCATGTATATCCATGTGGGTTAAACACCTGGTGAGTACGTAGCCATCGGTATCTTTTGGCGCTTCTCCCCAGTCTTCATTCTTCACATAAAAATACTGGTAGCGTACTTCGCCACCCAGACTCAGATAGATGCTTCTGCTTTTAAGCACGGGGATGTATTTGATCGTTTCCAGCCATTGCCGGCTGGTATCTTCTTTGAGAAAAGAATAATCTTCCTCATACCTGAGCGGTTTGAAAAACAGCTTGACCTGGCAGTGGCTGCCTGTGCCATAGCAGAGCAGCAGCAGAAGCATGAAACTTTTCACGGCTCAAACCTTTCTGATCAGAATCACTCCGGTTACCACCAGCAGTATTCCCAGAATCCGCCAGATGGTAAGCAAATGCTGCTCTTCGACCAGCACAGTAAAATGATCCAGTAAAACAGCACTTATCATTTGCCCGGCGACCACCAGTCCAAACGTCAAGGCAGGGCCTATACGTGGAAAAGCAAGAATAATGACGGTTACGTAAAACGCCCCGAACACCCCGGCTGTCCATACATACCAGGGTGCTTTTTTTACTCCTTCCCATTCCACTGCTTGTCCGGAGAGCAGAATGTACAGGCTTACGGCCAGAGCCCCGGTTACAAAAGAGATCATGGAAGCAAATACCGGATTATGCAAGGTTTTGCCTAAGCGGGAGTTAAGTCCGGCTTGTATGGGTAAAAACGCGCCGGAGAGTAGAGCCAGAATTATCCAGAAAAATTTCATATGGTTTCTTTTTAAAATTTTCAGGCTAGTACACCACTGGCAGCTGGATGGCTGACAGAGTGCACAACGGTTCAATGTTGATACCCACCATAATAATTTACAGGGCTCCAAGCCGGAATCGCTTTTAATGGAGCCGGCGCCAGTCGGGCATACTCATCTGCTCCGTATACCGGCTTTCCATCCACTATGGTCAGTCGGGAGGTAATCGAAGGGATTTCTCCATCGGCAACAGAAAAATAATCGTTACTCAGAATAACCAGGTCCGCATAACATCCTTTGCTTATTCTGCCCTTGCTTTCCTCTTCTTTGATGAGCGAATACCCGCCCGTAGTCAGTAACCGTAAAGCGGTAAGTCTATCAAGGGTATTTTCCTTAGCCATCACCTGCGCTCCGCCGATTGTTTTGCCTGTTACTGCCCAGTACAAGGCTACCCAGGGATTGTAACTGGCCACGCGGGTTCCGTCGGTTCCTAAACCGACGGGTATTCCCAGCTCCAGCATCCGCTTTACCGGCGGCGCCGTTTCTGCTGCTTTTCTACCATACCTGCGCATAAAACTTTCTCCCTGATAGGCCATGCGGTGTTGTACGGCGATACCGCCACCCAAGGCTTTGATTCGCTGCAAATTCTGCTCACTGATGGTTTCGGCATGGTCTATAAACCATACCAGGCCCTTCAGTGGCGTTTCCCTGTTTACTTCTTCAATTACATTCAAGTCGCGGGTAATGCTTTCATTATAAGTGGCATGCAAGCGGAAAGGCCACCGTTTTCGCACCAGGAGTTGAATCACCGGTTTCAGGTTGTTTTCCATACCAGCAGGCAGCTCCGGTCTGGGCAAAAGGAAATTTTCAAAGTCAGCCGCATCTGCCACTAAATTTTCTCCGCCACCGGCAATGAGGTATTCCGGTGCGGAGGCTGCCTGTGGGTGAATATGTGAAATCTCTGCCAGGCTCGTCCAGCGGGTGAAATCCTGCAATTCGGTCCCTTTTTTCTGAGCAAATAAAAAATACGGTAACCGTAGTGTGAGTTTTCCCGATTTATGCAACGAATCGGTAATGGCATAATCGTCCGGAAAATTCTGAAACCCACCCCCGGCATCCATTACAGCCGTTACTCCCAGACGGTTCAGCTCCCGCATGTATTGCCGTGTGGAGTTAAATTTTTCCTCGGGTAACAGCTCAGGTAACCGCGCCAAGGTAGAATACAGAATGAAGGCATTGGGCTCTGCCAGTAACAAACCGGTGGGATTGCCCTGAGGATCTTTCTCAATCAATCCCGCCACCGGATTGGGTGTGTCGCAGTCAATGGCCAGCTGCCGGATACCTGCCTGGTTGAGCCAGGCCTTGCCATACAGGTAAAGTATAAACGTTGGTACCTGTCCGGTAACTGCATTGATCTCTTCCAGGGTAGGCAGGCGCTTTTCTTCGAATTGGTATTCATTCCATCCGCCCACCACACGAACCCATTGCCCGGGCGGTGTTCGTTGAGCCTGCTCGTGGAGCATCTGCAAGGCAACTTTGAGCGATTTTACCCCATCCCACCGTAGTTCGGCATTATAAAATCTTCCGCCCCTGATTACATGCAGATGGCTGTCAAAAAGCCCCGGAATGACCGTTCTTCCTTTGGCATCCACGACTGTGGTTTTCGCTTTTTTCAGACCAAGTACACTTTTATTGTTGCCCACGGCTGTTATTTTGTTCCCTGTAACAGCCACAGCTTCCGCGCGAGGGTTGTTCTCATCAAGTGTAATTACCTTGGCATTGCAGATAATAAGATCTGCCGAAGGTTGTGCAGACAGATTGCCCACAAACATTCCGTAAGTCAGTAACATTAAAATTCTTCGCATGGCCGGATATAGAATTTGAAAGGTTGGTTGTAAGTTATTATCTAACAAGCCTTGCAGGCAAACCAAGGCTCTTGACAGAAGCCTGGCCAGGCACTGTCAGGGAAGTGCCCGACAAGACAACTGTCCGTGATCCTGTATTCCAACAAATCAATGTTTGAACATATCGTGCGCGTAGGCAATACCAATTCCATAAGCGCCACCATATTTTTTAAACAGTCCGGTTACGGCTGCGTAAGTTTCGCTTCTTGCCCAATCCCGTTGCAATTCCAATACATACTGAGTGGCAGTCATTGGTTTGGCGCCAGCTTTCAACATCCGTTGGATGGCCATCTCATGGGCTTCCTTACTTACATCGCCACTGGCATCAGTAATGACATACACCTCATACCCGTCGGCCAGAGCAGACAATACCGGACCAACAATGCATACGCTTGTCCACAAGCCAGCCATTACCAGTTTCTTTTTTCCTTTTCCGGTAATGGCCTTGTAGGCGTTGGCATCTTCCCAGGCATTCATTGTCGTACGGTCTATGTAGCCCGAGGAAGCAGGCGGATAAATCTCACCTAATTCCGGGAATACCGGTCCGCTAAAACTTTTCTCTGCTACTGTGGTAACCACGGTAGGGATTTTGAAGATGACAGACCCGCCGGCCACAAGGGCCGTGTTGTTCCGCAACTCGTCAATACCTACGTTTTTTACAGCAAAGGCCATCTGGCTTTCGTGGTCAATCAGCACCAGTGCATGGTTGGTTGGGGTGAGTAATTCTGCAGATGGTTTTTGCGCATAGGCTGCGGGCGTTATCAGCATGGTCAGCAATACAGCAGCCAGTGTTTGAATAGTCTTTTTCATACGTGTACGAGTTAAAAAGTTATGGAAGTTAATTTGGAAGTAGATGATTGTAAGATTCTGTTGTAAGACTCCAAAGAGCATAGGCATTCATTCCCGCTAGTTGACCTATGCGGGTAAAGACCGGACAAACCGGTGATTCGCCAAGGAAAAGAATAAGGTAGCTAAGCAATGACCGCTCCAAGGCATATCTGGTGGCGCAAATGCTTACTTTTCCAGGCTTGCCTCCACACGGATTCTAGTATTTAACATCCGACTGACCGGGGCATAGTGTTCCGTTTCGTCGATGCAGGCATCAAATGTTTCCTGGCTGATGCCCGATACCCTGGCTTTTACAATCAGGTGCGATTCTGTAATCATTGCATTTTCAAGGGTTATGAAACAGGCAGACTCCAGCAAGTCTGCTACATACCCTGCTTCATTCAGCACAAAACTTCAGTTTCATGATAAAACAACTGGCGTGGGCAAATGCCACCAATTCTTCCGGATTTGTGCCGGCTAATTGGTCAAAACGGCTGTCAAACAAACAAAAGGATTCTTTTAAAATCCCGCCTTGGGTACTGATATGGCCGTACCCCTCTTTGCCAGAGCCATTCCAGGCGGTGGTAGCATGGCGTTTGATGAATAATGGAGTTTATAATGCGACAAGCAAAAGCTGGGACTGCCGCCTCATTGAAAACAAAGAGGCATTAAAGAGGCATTAATAATACCACATCATAGTTATACTAGATGAGAGTTACACCGGACATTAATTATACTACATGAATATACTCCATCATGCGCTGATCGACACTCAATTTTCCAATCCACTCCAGAATATAGTTTGCCTGATTTTTCCAGGTAGGAAGGCCCAGTACATAATGGTTTATACCCGCAAACTCTTTGTATTCAGTAATGGATCCATTCTTTTTGTTGTACCGGTTAAAAATGCGTTGGCTCAAGTGGGCAGGCATGGTGTGATCGGCGCTTCCGGCAATGATTAACAGCGGTGCATGGGGTTTATCAAAATCAACATGGGCTGCATCTGTTAATCCATCTCTGGTAACAGTTTTCGATTCGGGCACGGCAATTTTTTCGTACGATGCTTTTTGGTCAACCAGGGACATTCCATTGGTAAACGCATACTGCCAGTCCTTAAATGACATCAGGTATGTTTTTTTAGTAGAGGTAAACAAGCCCAGTGCTTTCCAAGTTGATTTTAAGAAAGAAAATTCATACGGAAATACACCCTGTGGCGGAACCGTATGCAGCGCAGTGGCGGCAGCTCCCAAGTCACGGTTTATCAGAATCTGGGTAACTAACCCACCCAACGAATGCCCGATGATGATCGGTTTTTCAGGCAGCATTCTGGCAAAATCAGCATAGTGATCCACCAGCTCTGTTAACCGAAGAGTTGCCAGCGGCCCATCGGGATGTCTGCGGCGAAGTTCAGCCGCAGGTGCATCTTTATAAGGCCAAGGGGGTGCGTAGGTAGTGTAACCTTTGCTTTCAAAATAAGTGCGCCACTCATCCCAGCAGTGATGGCTGACAAAAGCTCCGGTAACAAAGAGAATGGTTTTTGATTGAATGGTTTGCATACGTAAAAGGGTTGAAAGGTGAACGGATAAACAGCTACGGCACTTATAAGAGAATACCCGTTAGCTGAAACAAATCTATCTTTTTAATCGCCCGGACTCAATAGACAAACAGCACCTATGATTGTATATTTTATCACCTATTATGGCATCATCAGAGCTGTGTCTGTTGCCCGGATGTCAGAAATAAGGTTTTGCTGCGGAGTCGCTCGTGACTGGCAATGGCATGTCTGAGCTTGTTCTCTGTTTCTTTAAAATGACTCCAGCCTTTGTGATGAACCGGGATAATCCTGTTGAGATTGAGCACGTTTACAGCTCTGAGCAGATCATGGCTATCCATGGTATATTTCCCAAACCCGGTAAGATAGCGGAACTGCACCGACCCCAGATGAAAAATACCGATATCTATCCTGTAGCGTCTGCCTACTTCTTCTATTCCCTTAAAATATACCGTGTCACCGGAAATATAAATCACCCCTTCTTCCTGTTCTTCGAAAGCGATGATAAAGCCAATCACTTTTCCGGCAAGAAACTCGGGCACCCACCAAGGATGGTGTCTGGCAGGAGTGGCTGTAATGGTCAAATTTGTGACTGCCTGCGTAGGCAAACGATAGCTTTCCCAATCATTAAGCCCAATTATCCCGGGCAAGGCCTGGGCTGCTGACTTGGTAGAGATTACAGTAGGCACAGTCTTGGTGAACTCCTGTCCCTTGGTATCAAAATTATCTTTATGCTGATGATGGCTTAACAGCACCAGATCAATTTTGGGGAGCTGCTCGATTTGCAGAGCCGGGTTTTCAGTTTTTCTGGAAAAGGTACCGGATCCGTGGTAATACAGCTTTCCGGCGCAGTCCAGTGTAGGGTCTGTTAAAATCCTGTATCCGTTAATATCTAACAGAACGCAGGCTGTATCAATATGTGTAATGGAGAGATTGACCATTGGTGTAGTTTTTAGTTACAATAATTGGCTGCAGCGGTAGAGTTGCACTATGGTGGTAACAGTATGTGGTGATAACAGTATGTTATGATTATGACAAGATTTCAAAGAAGGACTTCTCCTTAAGTTATCAGCGTACCTTTAGCAGAATCTTATACGGATGCCTGCCTGTTTGCAGTTCAATCAACTGAGAATTCAAGTACCCATCCTACTTTTACCTATCCTACTTTTAACACGTATTTTTCAAGTTCCTTTTCTGTGGATTCGCACTGGTATGGATTCGCTCCCCACCGGCTGCTTCAGATTTATCATCCGATCTTCTATTGACACCCCTTACATAGCCACTTGTTCTGGTCAGCACAGAATGCATTCAGAAGCAAGCAACCTTGTATGGGCAATGGTGTCACAGGACAAATGATTTGTTCATATATCTTACCATGTCATTAGCTTACTATGTCATTATAAATTTATTGCCCCCTGACCCGAAGCTACCAGGCATGCTTCTTTGATAGCTTCCGCATACGTGGGATGCGCATAGCAGATGCGAAACATATCTTCATCGGTAACTTCATAGTGCATGCCCACTACCGGCTGTGCGATCAGATCAGCGGCTCTGGGCCCTATGATGTGAACACCCAACAGTTCTCCGTACTTGGGCTCTGAAAGAACCTTGACAAAGCCATCCGTCTCCATAGCGGCTCTTGCCCTTCCACTTGCCGCAAAAGGAAATCTACCGGCCCGGTAAGGTAAATTTTTATTCTTCAATTCTTCTTCGGTGTAACCTACCGAGGCCACTTCAGGCCAGGTATAGACCACATTGGGAAGTAGCAGGTAATTCAAATGAGGTTTTTGTCCATTGATCGTCTCAACTACAAAAACACCGTCTTCTTCCGCTTTGTGTGCCAGCATTGGCCCCTGGATTACATCTCCTATGGCGTAAATATTTTCCTCTGTTGTCCGTAATTGCTTGTCTGTTTTAATTCTACCTTTCTCATCAAGTTCGATCCGGGTATTTTCCACTCCCAAGCCTTGAGTATAGGATTTTCTGCCTACTGCTACCAGACAATAATCGGCTTTACTCTCATAAAGCGTACCTGTTGTATCCAGATGCTGAACCACTACTTGATTCGTGGTATTGATGGCCTGTTGTACACTATGATTTAAAAAAACAGAAACCCCTGTTTTGGTTAATATCTTCTTCAATTCTTTCCCCAGCTCTCTGTCCATAGTGGGAATGAGACTATCCATGTATTCAATAATGGTTACCTTCACACCAATACGGGCAAAAATAGAAGCCATTTCCACTCCTATCACACCTCCTCCAATAATGACCATACTATCGGGTTTTGTTCTGAGCGCAAGGGCTTCGGTAGAGGAAATGATTCTTTTCTTATCTATGTCAACCCCTGAGATAGTAGCCGGCTTGGAACCGGTTGCGATGATGAAGTATTTACTTGTCAGGATGTTTTCGCTCTTGTTATCGGCTGTTACCTTGATTCGCTTGTTATTTTGAAAGCAGGCCAATCCGGTTATTACCTGAATGTTATTCTTTTTCATCAGGTAGGCCAGGCCGGAAGTATTTTGCCTGACTACCTTCTCTTTGCGATCAATTAATTGCGTGAAATCGATACTCAATTCGCTTAGCTGAATGCCATGATGGTTGAAAGTAGCCAATGCCCGGTGATAATGTTCGGTGCTGTCAAGCAAAGCTTTTGAAGGGATGCAACCCACATTGGTGCAAGTGCCCCCTAAGGTGTTGTATTTTTCAACAATCGCCGTTTTATAGCCCAACTGAGCGGCCCGGATAGCGGCCGTATACCCTCCCGGTCCGGAACCAATCACTATAATTTCAAAATCTGTTTCCATACTCAATAGTTGTGAAATCCTATAATTACGAAAGCAAAAAAATAAAGAGTAGTCACTTGCCAAGCTTTATTAAATTGGCACTGAATAATCTGCAATGAATGTTAAATTTCCGGTAACCTTATAAGACAAAACTAGAGCTTTCGTGTAGCGAAGACAATGATGAAATGATGACAACTATTGTATATATCAGATCCAGGAATACCACCTGGTATTTAAGAAAGGATAATATTACCTTTGAAAAGACAGCTGGAGTAGAAGAAAAAGGAGGATGTAAAAAGAATGCTTATGACTTTCAAACAGGTGGAGGTGACTGAATTTAATTACCGACTCACCTTATTGTCATTGATAAGTATTTTAAAAAGGACACCTAGCAAAAGAATAAGTGGATGAAACTGTTGAGTGTCTGACCAGTTTGACAATGCCGAACCTGCTTGATTATCCGTTTATAATAATCAAAATTGCCTGAATTAACCTGATTTCACGGAAGTTGTTAGCTTTCTCGCTGGTTGTCAATTCAAGGGTTGATACCGATTCTTATCTCAAGGCCTACTGACTATTTGATGCTTTATGATAGCGTTTTGTTGGGCAAATAAAAAAAGGCAGCCACACAATTTACGCGTAACTGCCTGATTACCAGAGCCCCCTGCCGGGATCGAACCAGCGACCTACTGATTACAAGTCAGTTGCTCTACCAGCTGAGCTAAGGAGGCTTCTTTTATTTTCCCATTCCTTGTATCGGATTTGGGACTGCAAAAATAGTCGCTGGAGTAATATGTGTCAAATGAAATTTTCAAAAAAAGTAAAAAACCTCACTGCTCGCACTCCAACCAGCTGAAAACAAACCACTTACAGATCGTAAAAAAGCTTCATCTGTTGCTTGAGACCGCTGAGTTCCTTCTCGGCCGCTTCAATTTTGGAGGTAAAATCCTTCCGGTACACATCCGCGTTCTTGGAATTGGCAAAAAACTCCAGGTTGTTTTTCCACAGGGCGATGTCGTTTTCCAGCTGCGTAATCTTGCGCCGGATCACCTGCTCCTTGCGCTGCAAATCACGGGCCGCATGCGGATTGTTCTTCGAAATCTTGAGCTCGGAAGTCAGAATGGCTTTGGCCCGTTCGTTTTCCGAGAGTGCGTCGGTATTTTCCAGGAAGGATTTTACCGCATCGGCATACCGCTTCCGGATGGAATCCATATTCTTGCGCGGCACAAATCCGATTGCCTCAAACTGTTCGCGCAGGGCCTCGAAAGCGGCCATGTCTGTACTTTTGGCAGCGGCCAGTTTTTCGATCTGTGCGCAGACGTCCGACTTTGCCGCGAAGTTTTTCTCAAACTCGCGTTCGGTCTGGTTGCGCTGGCTGCGGCGGCGGTCAAAAAACGCGTCGCATGCCTGCTTGAAGCGTTCGAAAATCGAATCCCGGAATTTTTCCGATACCGGACCGATCTCCTTCCAGCGGTGTTGCAGTTCTTTGATCTGCTCGGCCGTCGCTTCAAAGTCGTCGTTGTCTTTCAGTGCCTCTACCTGTTCGCACAGTTCGGTTTTCAGGCGCAGGTTTTCTTCCCGGGCGGCCTCCAGGTGACGGAAGAACTCGTTCTTGTGGTGAAAGAACTGCTTGAACGCGGCCCAGAAACGCTTGTTGATTTCCTTGGCTTTTTCTCGGGGCAGCAACCCCACCGCGTCCCAGCGTTTCTGTATCTCCAGAATCTCCTTGGTCTTGTCGTTCCAGTCGCTGATCTTGTCGGCCTGGAATTGCGCCAGCGGCTCCACCGCCTCACACAGCTTCAGCTTTTCGGCCACATGCAGCTCCATTTGTTCCCGCACGGCCTCCATCTGCTCCTTGCGCTTGTTATAAATCACATCCGACGCGGCCTTGAACCGCTGCCAGACGGCCTCCTGCTCTTCGCGTGGGACGGGCCCGATGTGCTTGAATTCCTCGTGCAGTTCGTTGAGCTCCTTGACCACCGCGGCCGAGATCTCCTGCTGGGCAAGCTTTTCGGCCTTCCCGCAGATTTCGGCTTTCAGTTCCAGGTTTTTCTTCCGGTCCAGTTCCTTCAGTTCGAAGTAAATGCTGCGGTTGCTGTAAAACCGCTCGACCAGCGCGTTGAAATTGGCCCATAGTTCCTGGCTTTGGGCCTGTGCCACCGGACCGCTGGCTTTCCATTCCTGCTGGATTTTTTTCAGTTCGTTCACACTGGCGTGGCTCTCTTCGCTATCGACCAGCTGGCGCAACCGCTCCAGCAAAGCTTCCTTGGCCTGCTGGTTCTGTTCCTTGCTCCGTTCCTGGTCCTGCACCCATTTGGTCTTCTTTTCCTTCAGCTGGCGGCACAGGTTTTCGAACCGGACCGTGAGCCCGTCGTATTTGTATTCAAAATCGTCTTTTTCACCACCTGAGGCAACGAACTTGTCCAGAGCCAGATTTTTCTCCACCTCTTTCATCTCGTCAAATACCGGCTTGGCATGACGCAACACCTCGTCGATCTGTTTCTGATCCTGGCTGGCTAATGCATCCTCGGCCAGTTTTACGAAATCCTTTTTGGTAAAGCTGGCATAATCGACAGAATGCTCTTCGGTATGGTCCTGCTCGGCCTCCAATGTTTCCGACTGGCTTTTATCCAATTCCTCGTTCTCCGCGTTTATTTGTTCCGTGTTCATTATCAAACAGTTTCAGTTCTTTTGTGGCGTGTATCTACAAAATTAGTAAAAAAGTATCTGTATCAAATGTCAAGCCTCGAATAAGCTTGAAAAAATGTTATTTTTGTCGCGCGTCCTATTACAAAGGTGCCATTTTATTTCCTAAAAAACAGTATTTACCCGAAAAAACTCAAACTTATGGATGCTTCGCATTTTTCACTGGCCGATATACGCAAGGAATACACGCTCAAGGGCCTGGATATACCCACCACCGATGCCGATCCGTTTGTGCAGTTCCGGAGCTGGTTTGACGAGGCGGCCGCGGCCCGGGTGCCGGAGGTCAATGCCATGCACCTGGCCACGGTTTCGGCCGAGGGTCGTCCTTCGGGCCGGATCGTTCTCCTGAAAGGGCTGGATGCCGCGGGGTTTGTGTTTTATACCAACTACGTCAGCCGCAAGGGGAAGGAGATGCAAAGCCATGAGCTGGCCAGCCTGACATTCTTCTGGCCGGAACTGGAACGGCAGGTGCGCGTGGAAGGCCGGATCGAGAAAGTGACCGACGAAGAGTCGGACGAATATTTCCAGAGCCGCCCCCGGGGAAGTCAGATTGGCGCCTGGGCGTCGTCACAGAGCAGCGTGATCGAAAGCCGGGAGGTATTGGAAGAGAAGCAGCGGCAACTGGAAGAGCTGTATGGCACCGACCGGCCGATTCCCCGTCCGCCGCACTGGGGTGGCTACCGCCTGCTGCCCGACCGGATCGAGTTCTGGCAAGGACGCCCCAGCCGCCTGCACGACCGGATTCTGTACACCCTGCAACCGGGCCATACCTGGATCAGGCAACGGTTGTCGCCCTGAGTTACAATGGGGAGGCAGTGTGCCCCTCTGCTTACCAAAAACCCTTTTTGGTTATGCTACAGATCTAATTTGTAGCATAACCAAAAAGGGTTTTTTCATATGAAAATCAGTATTTTCAGGTACAGATTCTGTCAGTAGCCGGTACTTCGCTTGAGATTCAGAAAACGATAGCCTACCAATAAAGTCAAACGCTGATAATCTGTGGAATTAAACCGATATTCGGTCAACAGATTCTGATCTGCATAATATCTCATTTCCAGGCTGAAGTTACCAAAAGAATAGCCTCCTCCCATCGCAACAGCATAACCGGACTTCACATCCAGTTTTGTAGCATCACTGGTAGCGACTGTTCCGTAACTGATCCTCGGATTCCCAAAGTATCTGATGGCAGCGGGAAGAAAAATAACATTGACAAATAACCTGGATTCATCCTTCAGAAAGAAATAGTATCGGGCTCCGATAGGCAACTCAATACTTTGGTAGTCAACCGCATACTGGTATGACATGTTGTAGGATGTCGTATACGTCCTGGTTTTCTTGTAGGTCTGATAGGTAGGTTCCATAAAAAAGCTCCATTTGTTTTTATTAAAAGCCATAATGTATTCCATTTCCATACCAGCCCTTGGAAACAGAGATTTGTCAAATTTCACATACTGCACAAGACTTCCAGCACTAAAATTAATGTCCAAGGCAGAATAGCTCAGACCAGGAGTGATCCGGAAATTCAAATAACCGCGATACTTTTTGGGCTTTTTTACCGATTCCGTATAGTCTGAGGGCTGGCTTCCCATGCATTGATTATATTTTTCGAAATGCTTTCGCAACGAAACCACATCATAATTTATTCTTTCAAAATAGGCATCGGCAGGCATCTGACAGCGAACTTCATTGATTAATTGCTGGCGAAAACTAATATTATCTTTGATCTGCGAACGCGCCACTGTATACTGCTTGTAAATCAGTTGCCGTATCGTCGAATCGGCAGCAGTGGCATAAAAGAACTTCTTCATTTTTACGGCTTCGTAAGCATACAGGCTGGCTTTACCTTCCACGAGGATTTTTAAAAATAAAGTATTCTGCTTCCACTCCGGACTCCATACACTGCTTAACTCACTGATAGGATAGCTTTTAGAGCTATCGAGTTCTACCCGTGCCCGGATGTAACGAGAATATCCGTACACACCGAATTCTTTGATCGTCGCCAGTGTTCCTTCCCGCGGAGAAGCGTTTTCGGTAAATTTATACTGGAATGTTTCAGGATTGTAGGCCCAGTCCTTGTTTTCAATCAGGCACTCGGTCCTGGTGCCGTTGTTGTCAATGATGTATCCTTTTTCAAATCTGATCTGGCTGAATGCAGATACTGAGAAAGTAAAAAAAAGCAGGATAGGTAGTATTTTTTTCATGAACAGGTGGATGAGTTGCAACAAAATAGAATAACCAGCCGATTAATACCAAAAAAACCAAACTAGTAAACATGTGCGCGCAAAAATCACCCAACAACAGAAAATATTTCAAAAGTAACATCCCAAGTGGCTTACCCCATTTTGCTTGCCTGTGTTCTTCGCTTTCATACGATACCAGCTTTCGATAAAGGAAAGCAGTATAGTGGTCTTACCAGTCGGTAATCTCTGGCAACCAGCCAAAACTATTCGGGCAATCCTTTTTAGGGAATGATTTTTTTACTACTTTGTGTATCAACAGAAATTCCATTACCCCATGATGAGGTAATTCTTTACCAACCCCATTTTACTAAACAACCTTACTTACTAAACAACCTTACTTACTAAACAACCATACGGTTATGGCAACAGACACCCTGAAAAAAACAACGGCTACCAAGCAGACAAACGGTACGAATATTGGCATTTCGGAAAAAGACCGCGCAGCCACCAGTCAGCTCCTGAACAATCTGCTGGCCGATGAGTATGTGCTTTACACCAAGACGCGGTACTACCACTGGAATGTGACCGGACCGCGTTTTCATACCCTGCATGTATTTTTCGAAACGCAATACACAGCTCTGGAGGAAATTGTGGACCAGCTGGCCGAACGGGTACGGCAACTGGGTTTCTTTGCCTTCGGCACGCTGGAGCAATTCAAAAAAGCCACCCGTTTGTCGGAAGATGCGGATGGGATTCCGACGGAAAACGAAATGATTCGCAACCTGACGGACGACCATGAGTCGATCATCCAGCAATTGCGGAAAGACCTGGAAAAGGCGGACGAAAACTACCACGATGCCGGCACCAACGACTTTCTGACGGGCCTGATGGAACAGCACGAAAAAATGGCCTGGATGCTGCGGGCTCACCTGGAATAACAATCCGACAGCCAACATTCGGAATTCAACATTCCGAATGTTGGCTGTTTTTTTTAAGAAACTAGTATCCCGGCCGGACCGAAAACCTCCCCTCCTATTGCCCTGCCGCGGCTTTGACGCGTTGCACTTTGGCCGAATCGGTAACGGTCACCAGAAATTCCGGTGGGCGCATCACCCCGCCCATGAACACATTGGACTGCCGGAACGCCATTTCGCTGTCGATGGTTTTCATCGCCGAAAAATGCACTTCATTCACACCTGTGGCGGCAATAATCTTTTTCACATTCTTTTCGTTGATTCCCGAGCCGGGCATGATCCGGATGCGGCCGTTGGCTTTCTGTACCAGTCCGGCAATCAGTTCCATGCCTTCGATGGCCGACTTTTCCTGCCCTGAGGTAAGGATGCGGTCCAGTCCCAGTTCGATGCAATCTTCCAGCGCCTGAAACGGATCGGCGGCCATGTCGAATGCCCGGTGAAACGTAACCGGCAGCGGAGCAGCCAGGTCCTTGAGCTCCTGCATGCGTACCTTGTCTATTTTTCCATCAGCCGTCAGGATACCCGTTACAATGCCATCGGCGCCGAGTTGCCTGGCGGTGAGCAGGTCATGCTTCATGATCTCAAACTCGACATCCGAATAGAGAAAGTCGCCTCCCCGCGGACGAATGATGACAAACAACTGGATGGTTAAGTGCTTGCGTGCCAGGGCAATCGTACCCGCACTGGGCGTGGTGCCGCCTTCCCATAAGTTCTCGCACAGCTCGACCCGATGGGCGCCGCCTTTCTGCGCTTCGATAGCCGAAACGGCTGAGTTTACACAAATTTCAATGGTGAGATGAGTGGACATGTTGATTTTTTTGTACTTTCAAATTCCAATCAAACATACTTCTTAACCAAACTTTATCCAAACCACATGAGCAACCGTCGTCATTTTCTGAAAGTATCTGCCCTGGGAACCGCCTTTTTCTCCTACCTGCGCAGTGCCGGAAACAGTATCTCTGCAAACGTCCCAACCTCCGCTCCCGCGGTAGGCCAACCCATTGTGCTTTCTACCTGGGACCACGGCGTACCGGCCAATCAGGCCGCGTGGGAAATTCTCAGCAAAGGCGGACGGGCCCTGGATGCGGTCGAAAAAGGTGTGATGGTGCCCGAGGCCGATCCGAAAGTAAACACGGTAGGCTACGGCGGACTTCCCGACCGGGAAGGCAAAGTGACCCTGGACGCCTGTATCATGGACGAAAACGACAACTGCGGCTCGGTAGCCTTCCTGCAACACATCATGCACCCGATATCCGTAGCCCGCAAGGTGATGGAAGACACGCCGCACGTGATGCTGGTAGGCGAAGGTGCCCTGCAATTTGCGTTAGAAAAAGGCTTCAAGAAAGAAAACCTGCTGACACCTGAGTCGGAAAAAGCCTGGAAGGAATGGCTCAAGACGGCCAAGTACGAACCGATCATCAACATCGAACGCCACGATACCATTGGCATGATTGCCCTGGACGCCAACGGCAAGCTCTCGGGTGCCTGCACCACCAGCGGCATGTCGTACAAAATGCACGGCCGGGTCGGCGATTCCCCCATCATCGGTGCCGGGCTGTACGTGGACAACGAGGTGGGTGCGGCCTGCTCGACAGGTGTCGGCGAGGCGGTGATCCGAACCGTGGGCAGCCACCTGGTGGTCGAACTGATGCGCCAGGGATTGTCGCCACAGAAAGCCTGTGAAAGTGCCGTGCAACGCATCAAAAAGAAATATCCGGGGTATGACAAGATTCAGGTAGGTTTCCTGGCCCTGAACAAGAAAGGTGAATACGGCGCGTATGCCATTCAGAAAGGGTTTAACTATGCGGTATACAGCAACAAAGTCCCCAACAAGCTGTTTGACGCCAAAAGCTCAATGTAATTCACTGTGCAAAAACAGACAGAGGACTGATAGAACATAGGCTGAAATTCAGTTTATGGAACCCTTTCTGATTTGTGTTTATTTTGCCCGCTTGCTTGATTCTTATAAAAACCAAAAACCCTGCCTTCCCTAAGCAGGGTTTTGGTTTTATAAGATTCAGAATGCCCCCTTCAATTCAAATCTGTTTAAGATACGAAATTTTGGCAATTAGGATGCTGTCTGTTTTCCTGACCGTATTCCCGAACGAACCACTATTGCAAACAAGGTACACATACGACAAAGGTTTGTATTCCCACGAAAAACGCACATTCCAATCCAGGGTATCGCTGATACTCGATTTCTGAAAAATACTGGTTAGTTGAATCCTCGGATTTATAGCCAGTCTGCTTTCCACACTAAAAAGCTGGACATCGCGACAATCATCGTTCTCACCCAAATCAATTGTCTTCCCGATTTCGGTTGTTGCTGAAAAATAAATGTGCGGTGATGGTGCCAATACCAGACTTGTTGTGAATGTATGGTATCTGCCGTCATAATAGTTTCCCCAATTAGCTCCCATAGTGAAAGAGACTTTACGTGAAGGATCTGTGCGGAAAGTTGCCCGATGCCGACGATACGCATACTGACCATTTTTAATCTTACTGTTTAATAATGTAAAATCGTTATCCAGGTTTTGCATGAAAAAGATCCAGTTCCAGGAAAATCCTCCGCCATTCTGAAATTGCAGTGAGATGGGCGATACATTCACATATTGATCCGTTACTAACCCACGGACATCGTTGTATTGGGTAAATGCAACTCCAGGTGTATAGGCTCGGATGTAATGTGGCAGCCACTTGCCTCTGAACTGACCAATAATACCTGTTTCAGACACAATTGCATTCTTTCTTGCAACAAAGCCAGTAGCAGGGTTATAATTCTGGTCTACCACTGATTCATTCCACCAGGCCGACCAACGATTGGAGTTGTAGGACAATTGCATGGCACCCGCGAATCCATTTTTCTGGTCAGAACCAGAAGTACCCGAAAACATATAGTTCATTGCCAGACTTTGCGTGAACCGCGTAAACCCATCCATAGTGTAGGTCAGGTTACTTCCCAGACTATCCCTATCATTCTTGCGAAAAGACACCAGCGAACCAATGCGATTCTGCTTACCGAAATTTTGAAAATAACGACCCACCAGAAATGTAGCCTGGCTGGCATCTGTATCTCCGTTTTGCCGAACAATCAGGCCACCAATGTTTCTTTTTTCGGAACGGTACACGAACCGTCCGCCAGCCGCAATCCGCAAGGGCTGCCCCTTCTCATCAAGACCTATGGTACGGCTAAAAAAGGGCTGGATACGTGTCGAAAACTCCGAAAGCTCATTGGGTAGTGGATTCAAGCCGGTTGCAAACACACCCGAATTCTCCAGAAAAAACTGCCGCCTCTCCGGAAAGAAAATCGAAAACCGATTGGTGTTAATTACTTTTTTGTCAACGTCTGCCTGGGCAAAGTCCGTATTCAGTGTCAGATCTAACAACGTGTTAGGGTTGATTGCCCACTTTACCTCCCCTCCTGCCTTTATTTTGTTTACGGATGAAATGTTCTGTTTTGCTTCATAGTGTGTTGCATTCGAAAAAAGAAAATAGGGTTGTAACCGAACATTCAATGAAGGCGTAGGTGCGGGCATATTTACCAGTTTGGCTGCATAAGGCATTCGTAGCCCTCCATAGGCACGCGGAAACGCAGGAAAATAAGATACTTCGTTTATCGAACGTGCGAGCCTTGCAAAACTGATTCCCCATGTTTGAAGCGAATCGGTATTTTTTTTGTACCGGAGGGTTTTCCAGGGTATCGCTAGTTCAGCCATCCAGGCAGTGTCGGTACGCTGTGTGCGACCATACCAGAGTCCATCCCATTCGGGCTCGTAATAATTATCGTCAAAAGAAAGCAGGTCACGCTGAGCCCCGTAAGGATTAAGCATAAACATCGTGCAATTTCTTTCATCGTTGTACCCGTCAATAGCAACGGCAAAAAAATCGTTCTGGCTGGCCCGATAATCCCGCTGTAGGTTTATCACGCGATAGTTACTGGCTCCCACAGTATCATAACAAATGGCTGCTATGTACAGATATTTCTCATTGTAAAGCATTCGTACACACGTGGTTCGCTTTGCTTTTTTTCCCTGAAAGGGATCGGCCTGGATAAAGTCGTCAATGATCCGGGCAGTTCGCCATTCCGGTTCATCCGGATTCCCATCTATACGGATGTTGGTATGAATAGAGCTGGCTGTAATTTTCTTCTTTATCGGATCTGGCGGAAATATATCTTGTGCCCGAATCAAATCTATAGTGCATACCAGTATGATAACACACAATACTATCTTATTCACATGGTGAGTGTTTAAAGTTTTCGAAAGAACGGATTGGCATTTGTACGCAGTCCTGTCTCTTGTCTTTATGGAAAAAAGACAGGCAGGTGGATCATAAAAGGGAATACAGGAGCGGTTTTAGTAACAAACCAAGGCAGGCTTTTTCTTAATTTTTTTTGTAAAATGGCATACAATCACTGAATCACAAGCATCCTTTTGTAAATACCGAATCCTATCATTCCCATTTGCAGAAGGTTGCTACAGAATTCAAACCAACAGGAGTTAAGGTTTGGGATTCTTTCGATTACTGCTAAAAGAATCGCGGTACATTTTCCAGCCTTTTGTGGTTCTTTTCCAAAGCACCAGAAATTTACCATCGTCAAACATTTCACCTTTCGCATTAAAAGATTGCCAGAGCCCTTCTTCTGTTACATATTCTTTGGCATCACCATACACGGCGGTAGTTATGAACCTGCCATTTCTCATGCCATAACTATCGTATGCCTCTCTGAAAAATTTCGTTGCGTTTTCTCTCCCACACTGCTGAGGTGCAAAAGGCGCCATGATGCAGGCATCTTCTGCATACCGGTCTGTAAACAGGGAAGGATCGTTATTGATAAATGCGTTAAAGTAAATGGCATTGCTTTCTGCAATAGCCTTTTTCGCCTCTTCCAACTGTGTGTGCTGTGCGTGGGTTTGTGCACTCACCAATGCTATCGAAACTGTGATAAGTAAAACCTGAATGATACGGGTGGGCTTTGTCATGTCTGATTGTTTTATATAGGTAATTGTATGGAAATAAGTCTAGAATAAAGCTGCTTTAACAGTCAGAGACTTGTCTGGTGTCTCTTGTCTTATAGTACTGTTTCTGTCATTCAGTTCTTCCGGCTGCTAAGCATGATTTCTTTGAAGCGCTGCCACTGGCCGTTTGTTCTTTTCCACAACACCAGGTATTTGCCATCATCAAACTGGTTATTCGACTTATCATACAACTGATAAAATCCGACTTCAGCCATGATTTCTGAATCGATCCCATACAGGTCAGTCAGAATGAACTTACCATGAGCTATTCCCTTTTTTAAGAGTACCTCATGAAAGTAGTTGGTGGCAGCATCCGGACCACAATAGTCCGGGGAATTGGGAAGCATAATCCAGCAATCCATGGCAAACTGATTACTGAAGGTCTTTGCATCTTTTTTTTCCAGTGCCTCGAAAAAAATTTTATTATGCTTCTCTATCATTTTTCGTTCTGCGGGTAAGTCGTTCATCTGTAACGACTGGCAGGCTCCGTCCGTAACCCAGCAAGGGAATAACAGCGCATACATGAGTAACTCTTTTTTCATGTTTTCATTTGGTTTATTTGTAAAAACTGACCTGTATTGATCGCCGGCAATAAGTTATAGCCTGTCGTAAGCATTGCTTAGATCTCCGTTCATTAGTAATTATTTGCAACCAGGAAATACCTGAAAAAATCCACTGAAAACCAACCCATTGATTAGTCTCATTGTGTCATAATCTCTGCTATCTGCACATCAAAGTATAGGTTTCAAGCTTTTTTGCTCCAGTACTTTTTTGGCTATCTCTTTGGCCTTGCTGTAGGTTTTCTTTTGAAAAAATGGCCCCATACTTACGCGCCGCACCCCTAACTGCTCCAAACGTGTCAAAGCAGGCAGACCCGGGATAGCCATCAGGTTTAGGGGCAATCGGGTGTGAGCAATCACCCTGCTGATGTCGTTTTCATGACTCATCAGCGGAAGAAAGATCCCATCAGCTCCGGCAGATTCATAGAGCCTGGCCCGTTCATCCGTCTGCGTTTCCTTATCTTTTACATTTAACAGATAGGTGTCGCAGCGAACATTGACAAATAAAGAATGACGCGAAGCCTCTAATGTATTTTTGATAAAAGTCAGAGTGCCAGCGAATTCCTGCGGATCTTTCAGGAGACGTTTGCCATCCAGAATCACAGAATCCTCAATGTTGATTCCTGCCACTCCGGAGTCCAGCAATTTTTGCAGATTGGCATAAATAGCCTCTTTGGTTTGACCATACCCCATTTCCATATCAATGGTTATTGGAATAGATACACAAGCCGCTATCCGCTGAATGAGCATAAGGTATTCGGGAAATGGCATGGCTTCCCCATCCGGATAGCCCAGGGTTGCGGCTACAGCTTTGCTGGATGTGCCAATGGCTGGGTAATTACACTGCTGCAGGATAGCAGCACTTTCGGCATCCCATGCGTTGGGCAGTACAAAAAGTGTATCAGTGTTGTGTAATGCGCGGAATGTTTCGTACGTAGAGACCATCGTTTTGTTTTTTTAACAAAAGTAGGGTACGCAAAGCCCGCGAAATTGGACAAAACGGAACTGCTTATTTGTTGGGAGAAGCCAGGATAGCGGTTGTATTTTCGGCAGAAAACCCGGAAGGAACGAATCCGGTGAAAGACTTGAATTCTCGTATAAAATGCGACTGATCAAAATACCCACATTCGTAGGCGACATCAGTCAGCGAACGATTGCTTTCGCCAAGCAATACCAGACTATTTTGAAAGCGATTGATTTGGGTATATAATTTGGGAGTGAGTCCGGTATACTGGACAAAAACCTTTTGCAGGTATCTTGAGGTAATTCCATAACGGGCAGCTACGTTGCTGATGTTATCAAAGAAATCTTTTTGGGTCATTACGCCCATCACCTGTTGCACAAGTTTGATTTTGTCAATGATTTTGGAAGGGGCAACCATTTTTTTGATCAGATAGGCATCGACCAGATTAATTTGTTGAGCCACGAATTGGGTTTCCTGTAATTGGTTGTATAACTCCAGAATAGAGTTGCCAAGTACACTTTCCAGGTCAATCACCTGATCATTAAATTGATTAATGTCCTCTTTGAGCAGAAAAGCAGCCGCAGCAGGATAAAACCGGATACCAAAAACTACGCTTGGGCCGGATGCTCTGAAAAGAAGAGGCTTCAGTATTTGCCCCCAAAGTTCAACCGACGATGTGTCCGCAAACGCGTTATCTTTTTGAATTTGCCACGGGTTGCCCTGTAGTGTAAACATGACTTCTATACATCCGGTAGCAAAGGCCTGATCGTTAACAATGGATTCGGGTTGACATACCAGTGTGTAGTAGCATTTGATAAATGCTTCCAAAGCCTGAGATGGTTTGTATTCCTGGTAATGCAATGCGTATATGAGGTGTAACAGAACCTATTGGTAAAGCTACGCAAAAATGTATCGGTACAATTGTATAAATCGGAACTGATTTTGCAAACTACTTCAAAATACAGCAACCGAAACAGATTGGTGGCAAAAAGAAGGAACACAAAGACAACAGAAAAACCCCGAGCCTTGAAAAAAACAGTCTCAAGGGCATACGTTGGTCTTGTTTGCCAACAAATGCCATTTACAATATAGCCCAAATACCTGTAGGATTTACACATCCGGGTACCAACGTGTGCGTGGTGACGTAAAAATAATGAGTGTCAAAATCAAACCTATCAGAGAGGAGTACGATGCCTGTTGTCAAGCGATCTCCCATTCAACTGCCGGAGTCATTCCAAAACAAAATGCCCGATTGCAGATGTTTCTCCTGAATCGGGCATTTTGTCTGTAGACAAGTGTTATCGTTTATTACCGAAAAAACCACCAGGCTCTTTGCTACCGGTCCGGCGCAATTCCAGCACCTGCACACCCGTAGAGCCGTCGGTCGATTTCCATTTCTGGTAGCTTTTCTTGTTTTCGACAATGATCCAAGACTTCGGGTTGCGCGACAAGGCGTTTTCCAGTGTCACATACTCGGCCGTGTTGGTCCAGCGGAAATCGCGGTTATTGGGAAAGGGATTCTGGTAGCCGGAATAGGTAATGTTTTGCTCTCCGCGGTTGTTATTGTAAAAGGTAAACGACCCTATATTGGAAAGCTCCACGCCCTGCTCACGCTGGTTTTCGGATTCATAGCGAACTACCTGCCAGTCGCCTTCCAGGCGTTTGGCCAGCCTCCGTTCGGCACTGCATCCCCAGAAGGCGAAGAGCGAAAGAAGAACTACAGATTGGATGATGGTTTTCATAGGTTGTATTTTTTATAGAAATTGATTTTTACTCTACAAAAAGAGAAAAGACCGTGCCAGTTAGTTTGTACCGGCCAAAGAATTTTCAATTGAACCGATGAAGCCTGCCCCCCGGCACAACAAATCGTATCTTTGGAAAAGCAAAAACCCCGCCTTTGCCAGACAGGGTCCTTATTTTTCAGCTTCTTGGGAGCCACTTACAATACCGTTAGGGTTTTGGTTACGACATTGCTGGTAGTGTTGTTTTTTACGTTGGGCTGCCCGCCGCCTATGCTGAACGTGACTTTTCCGGCAGGCTGATAGGCCTTCCCTTGCGCATCCACCAGTTTCAGGTCATCCGGCGATACCATAAAGGAAACGGTCTTGCTTTCGCCCGCTTTCAGGCTGATCCGTTCGAAACCTTTCAGTGCCCGGATCGGCGCTTCACCTTTGACACCCGGATAGGATACGTACACTTGTACCACTTCTTCACCGTCGCGTTTGCCGGTATTTTTGACTGTTGCCGAGATTTTGACCGGCTGCCCCTTTTTGACGGAGGCGGATGCCTGGATGTTGGCATACGTAAAGTTGGTATAGCTCAGCCCAAACCCAAACGGATACAGCGGCTCGCCTTTGAAATACCGGTAGGTCCGGTTGCGCATGCTGTAGTCTTTGAAATCAGGCAGGTCGCTGTCACCTTTGTAGAAAGTGACCGGCAGGCGACCGGCGGGGTTGTAGTCGCCGAACAAGACATCGGCAATGGCCGTGCCGGCACTTTCACCGCCGTACCAGGCGTTCAGAATGGCCGGGATATTGTCGTTTTCATACGGTACGGCAATGGCCGAGCCGGTCATCATCACAAACACCAGCGGCTTGCCGGTTGATTTCAGCACTTTCAGAAACTCGGTTTGTACTTCCGGCAACAGGATCGAAGTCCGGTCGCCACCGTTGAAGCCTTTGTAATCCACCTTCATCTCTTCGCCTTCCAGTTGCGGCGAAATGCCTCCCACATACACAATCGCATCGGCGTCTGTGAGTTTATTGGCAATGGCGCGGAAGTCTGATTTGTAAAACGTGCCTACGCTCAGCCGCACCTTGGCACTGCCTTCGCCCTGCCAGTATTCCAGCCGGACTGCATATTTTTCGCCTTTTCTGGCCTGAATCGGATACGTGCGGGCTCCCCAGCGGTTGCGAACCCAGGCCGTGATTACCTCCTGCTCGTTGACGTACAGTTTGTAGCCGTCGTCGCCTTCCACTTCAAACGTAAGCACGCCATCGGTTTCGGGTTGGAAAACAGACGTATACCGGGCCGAAAAGTCAGTGGCACGGATCGAGCCAATCACTTGCTGGCCTTCCTGCCAGATGTTCTCGACCTTTGCCTCCTGACGCACCTCGGGTGTTCCTTTCAGATCTTTGTTGTTGAAATATTCGGCCTGGAAACCAGGTTTTCCGGCAAACGAAAACTGACGGGCATAGTCGCCCAGTTGCAGCAGCGAATCGTTGGTAAAATTGACACCTTTTTCATACACCACTTCCACGCCGCTTCCTACTTTACTGCGGATGCCTTCCAGTGCGGTGACAATCTTGCTCGGAACGCCGTTGTAATTGCCCAGCACGGCAATGGCATTGTCGGCGTTGGGGCCCAGTACGGCTATCTTCCTGACGGTTTTGCTCAGCGGCAGGGTACTGTTTTCGTTTTTGAGCAAAACGATGGATTGCCGGGCCATTTTCAGGGCGTGGGCTTTGTGTTCGGGTGCTTCCAGCACACTTTCCGGCACCTGGGCGTATTTGACCATCTCCACCGGATCAAACATGCCCAGCCGGTAGCGGATGGTAAACAACCGCCGCAAGGAAGCATCAATCTGCGCTTCGGTAATGGTTCCTTTGGCCACGGCATCCTTGAGGGAATAATACACATTGGTGCCGCATTCGATGTCGGTTCCGTGAATCAGCGCATCCGAAGCGGCCGAGGTGGCATCGGGATGGGTTTTGTGGTACTTGAAAAAATCCTCAATGCCCCAGCAGTCGCTGGTGACGTAACCACTGAACTTCCACTGGTTTTTCAGGATATCGGTCATCAGCAGATCGCTGCCGCAGCACGGCTGACCGTTGATGGCATTGTAGGCGCACATGACGCCAGCTACTTTGGCATCGAGTACCAGTTCGCGAAACGCAGGCAAATAGGTATCCCACAAATCGTAGGCAGTGGGTGTAAAGTTATCCACATGGCGGGAAGGTTCCGGACCGGAATGCACCGCAAAATGCTTGGCGCAAGCGGCGGCGTGCAGGTATTTGGGATCATTCCCTTGCAGGTTCAGCACAAACGATTTGCCCAGCTTTCCCGTCAGGAAGGGGTCTTCGCCATACGTTTCCTGGCCGCGTCCCCAGCGAGGGTCGCGAAAGATGTTGATATTGGGCGTCCAGTAGGTCAGGCCCATGTACCGTTCGTTGGTGCGCCCCAGGCGGGTGGCTTTGTTAAAAACGGCCCGTCCTTCAATGGCCGAAAATTGCGCCATTTTTGCCAGTGAATTCACATCCCAGGTAGCCGCCATGCCAATCGCCTGCGGATACACCGTCACCCGGAAGGGCGTACGGGCCACGCCGTGCAGGGTTTCGTTCCACCAATCGTAGGCCGGAATGCCGAGGCGCGGGATGGCCGGAGTGGAATTAATCATCTGGTGCACTTTTTCGTCAATGGTCAACCGGCTGACCAGGTCATTGACGCGTTGCTCCAGCGGCAGGTTGGGATTCCACATGGGGTAACTTTTGTATTCCTGAGCGAAAGTTGCCTGACAAAGCAACAACAGGAGAAACCGATAGCATTTTTTCATGGCAAAGTGATTTCAGGTATAGAGTATACAAATAGGAGGATTTTTTGCTTTTTCAGAGATAGTATTTTGAATTCAGGTTTTATATGATGATATAGTTTTCTCCAACTCGTTACGTTCTGTTCTTTGTAACGTCTGTTACTTTTTTGCAATGTGAGTTTAGAGTCCAGACCTTCTCTCTTCTCTCTCGCTTTGTCACTTTTTTGCATGCCCAAAAAAGTAACCAAAAAAGGGCACTTGCGCCAATGCTTCCGCCCGCAAGGCTCACGCCAACCTCGCTGGCGCAAGAGGCCAGCGCACCTACACGACCATCCACGATTAGAGTGGACGTGAGACCCCCATCCCCAACCCTTCCCCCACTAGGGGAAGGGAGTTAAAAGTCCCTCCCTAATGGAGGACGAAAACGAGAGTTTTCGGGCCAGCTTGGTGTGGCTGGATTTAGGGTGGGGTTTTACCCTCGCTGGACAAAGAGGCCATCACTCTTTTGACTAGCTCGTGTTTCGCACATTGACTTGGATCTGAAAATGATTCATATCGTATTACAAAAAACTAACTTTTCCAGGATGGAGGTTTTAGCTTTTGCAAAAATACTATTTTAATAAATGTCACTAAGACACTAAACTAACCAGGCACAAAATTATGGCTAATCAATCAACAGAATGTCAATTCATTAGCCACAATTTTTGGCTTATGCTTGATTTATTTCGCAACCACCTTGAACGTTCCCTGCATGTTCATGTAATGGCCGGGGAAGGTACACACGTACATATAGTCACCAGGCTTTTCGGGAGCGGTAAAGTAAATGGTTTCGGACGAAAGGGGTTGTAACTGGGCCGTGTGGAACAACACTTTCGGTGTGTTCGGAATGTAGTCCATCTTCGCGCCGTTCAACCCCAGTTTGATGGCCATCTCGCCCACCGACAGCGCCTCGCCCGGCAGGGTCACCACGAAGTTATGGAGCATGTCATCGTTGTTGGAAAAGGTCAGTTTGATTCGGCTGCCTGCCTTTACTGTAATCGTGCTCTGGTCGAATTTCAGGCCGGGCTTGGTGCCGATGGTAATGGTCTGGTCGGGACCGCTGGTCCAGCTGGCCGGTTGAGCCGTAACGCGTTTGGGCTGGTTTGCCGGTTTGGTTGTCGCAGGTGTGGTCGTTGTTTTGGCGCCGGTGGTTTTGGTTGTCGTGGGTTTGCCCATCATGGCCGCATGACCTGCGTGTGGTGATTTGGCCAGCTGGCTTTCTTTCAATGCCAGTTTGTCGCCTTCGGGCAGGTTGTTCAGGGTATAGTACCCAACCGCGTGCAGGAGCGGCAGCTTGTTTTCGTTGCGCACGCCTTCGGCTTTGAGTTCGTGAATATACCCTTCCCGGATGCCATCCACGACCAGTCGGGCACTCAGGCCGTCTTCGGCGACTGCAATGCCTTTGATGGTACACGGCTGGTTGTCAATGACCGGGCTGCCGTATTCGCGGCGGTACATGTAGTTAAAGCTGGTAAGGCTGTAGGAAGCCGCATCGCCGGCGGTAGCCTTGTCCACAGGCTGGGTGAATTCCAGCTCAAAGCCGTCGGGACGCGCTTTCATGGTTTTGATTTCAAACGGTGTCTTGCCCGTCCACACCAGGCGCTGCAAGCCGTACAGCTCTTTTCCGGTAGAGGCCCAGCCACGGCTGGTCATGCCCACGAACATCGAACCATCATCACCCCAGACCATCCGCAGGATTCCGGATTCAAACCCTTCGCGGAACGGAAAGGCAGCCCCCTGGTACTGACCTTTTACCTTCTCCAGGTAAATACGCATGATCTTGCTTTGCCCCTGGTCACCGACCAGCATTTGTCCGGCAAACGGACCGAAGGCACCGGCCGTGGTATCGATCAGGATACCCGACGTGGAAATGCCCAGAATACCTTGCGGAAACCAGATGGCGGGCAGCTTCAGTCCCTTGACGGTTTTAGCCACTTCGTACATCGGCTTGCCTGTGCTGGGCACATCTTCGATGCGTAGCTTTACCGGTGAGCCGGGCTCGCCGGCCCATTTCAATCCTTGCGGGTTGCCCACAAAATCACCCGTTTCCACATGCGTCATCCGGCCGGAGCCTACCCAGTCGCCCTGGTTTTCGGCATAGAAGATGGAACCGTCGGGCAAGGTATTGAATCCGGCGGGTGACCGCATCCCTGTGGCAATGGGTGTCATTTTGCCATCGGGACTGACTTTGAGCATCCAGCCGTGCCATTTGGACAGCGAAGCGCCGTAACCAATCCAGGCCAGGTTCAGGGTGATGAGCATGTCGTTGTTAGGCAGAATCACCGGACCGTACGAGTATTCGTGGTAATTGCCCGACAACGGCCAGGAGTAAATCACTTCGTACTCGTCGGCGACGTCATCGCCGTTGGTATCGCGCAGGCGGGTGAGTTCGCTGCGTTGCGTCAGGTAGAAGGAATTGTTATGATACGCAAGGCCGAGCGGTTCGTGCAGGCCCTGGGCAAAACGCTTGAAAAACGGCGCGCCTTCGTTCCGCATGTACGGATTTTCAATCAGCCACACGTCTCCTTTGCGGGTCGAGGCGGCCAGTCGTCCGCCAGGCACGGTTGTCAGCCCGCCCACTTCCAGCGGCACGTCTTTGGGGATAGGCAGCGTGATGATCCTGTAATAGTCAGCTTCGGTATCGGCTGTTTTGTTTTGTTGCGCCATCGCGCCGGTACAGGCAAGCAGCCCCAGGAAGGCCCACCGGCAGGCACGAACCGGAACAGATACGCGGGAAAAAACAGAAATAGATTTCATGAGTCAATCGGAATGAAAATGTTCGTATAGACTGCTGTCAGACAGCAAAATAGTATCTTGTCAAAAACTGGCAAAGCATTAACCAACCGGTCAGACACACAGTGTCAGACCTGCATGCTAGCATTACCAGATCATCCGGTACCGAATGGCCGACTGGCCGTCTTTCCAGCTCACGGGCACCAGCAGTTCCTGGCGGTTTTTCGACTGGCGAATCACCGGCTTGGCTTCTTTGGCACCTTCCAGTTCCAGGTAATACGCCTTGTCGTTGATGGCATACACCCCGTCCGACACCTGCGTAATCCGGTTGCCGGAAGCCAACAGGCAGTAGAGCGTACCCGTCGTTTGCCCGTTGTTTTTCAACTGAAGCTGGCGGGTCAGCAAACGGTTGTCGTCTCCGGGCAAAAGCTGGTCCTGCACCGTGGTGCCCTGCATCAGGTAACGGAACGTGGGTCGCCCCTGCGCATCGACCGAGTAGCCTTTGTACTGGAAACTGGCATCCGCCGAATCGGGCCAGGCGGCGTCTTTGGACGACAACGCAGCCAATGCAGGCTCGCCACTCAGTTCGATCACACTGCCCATGGGCTTGGCCAGTTGCGGTTCGCCCCGGTCGTGCCACATCTCTGTTACATCCAGAAAACCGCCTTTCCAGATGTACATCAGGTTGCCCTGCTGCAAATCCAGCGCGTAGTGGACATTGCCCGGCTCGCCTACCGAAATGGCCAGCGTCTTCTTACGGCCCTGGTGCCACATGAAGCTGCGCAGCATGCGTACCTCGGGAGCCTGCACATAAATGGGTTCAACGTATTCGGGAGCGGGCAGGGCAGTTGGCAAAGGCAGTTGTTCGCGCGCCACACCGGGACCTTCGACGTACACGCTCAGCACCGGACGAAGCCAGGGATCTTTGCTGCGGAAATACAGGATGGAAAAGGTGTGCTTGCCCGCATCCAGGGCCACCTGTCCGCGTGCCCATTCGTCGGTATAATGAAACCCATCGTAGCGGATCACTTCCTTGTTGTCAATCGTGAGCAGCACGCCGCCCATGCTTTTGAGTTCAAACAGGTAATTGCCTTTGGCCGGAACCTGTACGTTTCCCGTCAGCCGCAGCCCGAAATCATTGTTGCTTTCAATGATCGCGGTTTTGCCATCCGGCTTGCCCTGCTTTTTCACAGGCGCCGCAACGGCCTCGGCGATGGTTTTGAACTTGCCTTCCGAATACTGGTATTCCACATCGGTCAGCTCGACAAACGGCTGGTCGTACCGCTTGTAGCGGATGTTCCGGAACGCCACCGGACCGTGGTCTCCCTGCAACATCAGCGGACCGAACGGTTTTTCGTCCTGAAAAGCGGCGGCCCGCGTCGGACCGGTTACTTCCACATTTTCGTGTACGATCACCCCGTTGTGAATCACTTTCACAAAACGGGCAGGTGTTACTTTTTTTCCGTTTTTATCAAATACAGGCGCCTGAAAAACAATCTTCATCGTCTGCCACAGCCCGGGAGCCCGGCTCACATTGACGCGCGGCGGATGCCCTTCGTAGCCTTTCTGTCCCTCAGGCAAAGCGTCGTTCCAGCGTTCATAAATACCGCCGCAGTCGCTGTACAACGTATTCTTCTTGCCCCAGCTGTCAAACAACTGCACTTCGTAGCGGCCTTGCAGGTAAATGCCCGAATTGGAGCCTTTGGCCATCATGAATTCCAGTTCCAGCTCGATGTTGCCGTGTTCGAAACCCGTAAATAGATTGTCTTTGTTTTTATCATTCGGAACATTGAGCAGCACCCCTTTGCCCGACGACGACTGCAAGGATTGATCTTTGGCACGGTCGGCAATGGCATCGCCCACCACTTTCCAATTGGCAGCGGCCGGTTTAAATCCGCCCATATCATCCAGCGGAAGCGGCGTAAATGGTAGTGCAGTTTGAGCCAGCAATCGGGAATACAGCAAGCTTCCCCACAAGAGAAGCAGGATCCCGGCCATGCGGCTCCGAAAAGACAAGAAAATACACATAAAACGTAAAAAGGAGGGTTTTAAATGGCAATGGGTTACTTGTACACTAGATAGGACAAATTTATATGTAAAAATTACAATTAATCGAAAGAAGTGAAATTAAATTGCTCCTGGCGTTTTCCAAACCAATAATTGCTTGTTTGTATCAACGAAGGTTTCTAGTCCGAACCGTATCTCTACCTATCTGCTCCTACTTTTTTGCTTGCCCAGGACAAAACGAGAGTTTTGGGCCAGTCTTGCGCGCAGAGTAACCAAAAAGGGCAAAAAATCCCATAAGCTTCCCTGCGCAAAGCCAACTCTTGGCCCGCGGGATTTTTATCCCTACGCACCTTCTCAACCTACCACGATTGGAGTAAACAAGAGCAGTCTTGTAGCTAAGATTGGTAATCGGAGGCCGGGCAAAGTGCGAAGTACGAGCATGCTTACTGCCAAGAGAGGAAGTTTGGAGCAAAGTGCCCTTTCTTTCTATCACACAAAGCTGGCTCAAAAACTCTCGTTTTTGCCCCTTTCGTTGGGCAAGCAAAGAAAATAAGAACGATATGAACAGAGACATGTAAGGACTTGAAAACAAAAACAAACCATTTGATAACAACCCACTTGAATCACATAATACGGTTGCCTGACCTATGGAATTTGGTAAATATCGGCCACTTTGATCTATTTCCTGTAGAGAACCAGCGTTCCATGCATGCGCAGTGACTGACCAAGCTTGGCAACCGATAGGTTTTGCCTTTCGCAACCATACTATTTCTGTCTTCCCGAAGGGATCTTCGCGCAACTACAGCGATCTATCCTAATGGGAAAGCCGCGCGTTTGCACGAAGATTTCTGCGAAATACAATTCTATTCAAAAATCCTAACCTGCTCCCAGAAGTTACTTTAACAAAACTGATTATGCGACTTCTACCCACCTGTCTCCCCTATTTCCCGACGAATGTCCGGAGTTTTGTCCTTGCCTGGGGTACTGTTTTCCTTGCGTGCGGCCTCGGCATGGCTCAGAACAAGACAATGCCCAAGCAACCGGTTCTAGGCACCCGGACGGCGCAGATCATCCAGGTCAACGGGCTCAAATTCAAAGACCTGAACCAGAACAAGCGGCTGGACCGGTACGAAGACTGGCGGTTACCGGCCAATGAACGCAGCCTGGATTTGCTTTCAAAAATGTCGGTCGAGGAAAAAGTGGGCCTGATGCTCATCAGCACCACGCGTATGAAAAACGACTGGTCGTTTCAGGCACCGAAAAACACCGAACCGATCACCAGCGATTTCAACGAAAACGATCTGGTAGCGGAAATGAACATGTTTACCCGCAAACCGCTGCCCGTACCACTGATGACGGCGGCAGGAACCACCAAAGCGGTTACGCAGTTTCACCTGCGGCATTTCATCCTGCGTGCCAATGCCGGTGCCCGTATCACTGCCGAATGGGCCAACAAGTTACAAGCCCTGTGCGAAAGCCAGCCGCTGGGCATTCCGGCACTGGTCGCCTCCAATCCGCGGAACCACATTACGGCTTCGGCGGCCCTGGGCACCAGTGTCGGGCAGACCGCCTTTTCACTCTGGCCGGGCGAGTTGGGCTTATCGGCCATGCGCGACCTGAAGCTCACCCGCGACTTTGCCGACATGGCCCGGCAGGAATGGCTGGCCGTCGGCTTGCGCAAAGGCTACATGTACATGGCCGACCTAGCTACCGAACCCCGCTGGCAACGTGTGGACGGTACCTTTGGCGAAAATGCCGAATGGACGGCGCAGATGATACGTGAGGTGATTCTGGGTTTTCAGGGGCCCAAGCTTGGCCCCGGATCGGTGGCGATGACGACCAAGCATTTTCCGGGAGGTGGCGCCGGGAAAGCCGGGCACGACCCGCACTTCGACTGGGGCAAAACGGAAGTATTTCCGGGCCAGATGTTTCAGAATAACCTGATTCCTTTCAAAGCGGCCATACAGGCCGGCACTTCGGCCATTATGCCTTATTATTCCATGCCGGTAGGCACCGACTATGAGCCCATTGCCTATGCGTACAATAAACAGGTAATTCACGATCTGTTGCGCACGCAACTGGGCTTTCAGGGCATCATCAATTCAGACACCGGCCCTATCGAGATGATGCCCTGGGGAGCCGAGGAGTTGTCCATCACCGAACGTTACAAACGCACCCTGGAAGCCGGCGTCAATTTATACTCAGGCACCGCCGATCCGGCAAAACTGCTCGAAACGGTCAAAAGCGGAATGGTAGACCTGAAGCTGATCGACCAGTCGGTGCTGCGGTTGCTGAAGGAAAAATTCGAGATGGGATTGTTTGAAAATCCGTATGTGGATCTGGCGGCGGTGGACAAGATTGTCCGCAATCCCGCATTTGTTGAAAAAGCGAACCTGGCCCTGCGCAAGTCCATTGTGCTGCTGCGCAACGAAGCCAAAACCCTCCCGCTCCAGGCAAAGACCAAAGTCTATTTTGAGATCTACCAGAAACGATACGGTGCCAACGACAGTACGGCCGGTCAGGCGTATGTGCCTGCGGCGTCGCACGGCTATCCGGTGGAATTTGTTGCGACTCCGCAAGCGGCGGATGTGGTGCTGGTATGGGTAATCCCTGCCGGAAAGCCCTTGTTCAATTCCGACAGCAACCCCTTGCAGCTTTCACTGTCCAAAAATGCAGTAAATACGGATTACATCCGGAAACTGACCGCGCAGAGACCTACGGTTCTGGCCATCAATTACACCAATCCCTGGGTCATCGACGAAATTTACAATCCGTCTACCCAAGCCAATTTCAAAGGAATACTGGCAACCTTCGGCACGACTCCGGAAGCCCTGCTTGATATCGTGACAGGCAAGGTAAAACCCACAGGCAAAATGCCGTTCAGCACTCCGGTCTCCGAACAAGCCGTCAGCAACCAGAAGGAAGATGTACCCGGCTACCGGGAAGGTCCCGGCTATGCGTTGTTCAACTATGACGAAGGGCTCCGTTACTAGCTCCAGACCCGAATGATTTTCATATGGCGTAGGATCTGCGCAAAATTCACGGCAGGATGTACGTTTGCCGTGAATTTTGCGCAGGCCTTATTACTGCCGTGAATTATGCGCAGGTGCCTCACACGGCCGCCAATGAAAAGAAATCTGTGCTGCGGCAGCTTTGCGCATAACTCACGGCATTTTTCGTTTTGCGCTGAATTCACGGCAAGCACGACGTTGCGCATCGTTCACGGCAACCGGATGGCTGCGCATAGTTCACGGCAACGCACCCACTGCGCATAGTTCACGGCAGGGCTATGGTTGGGGTGAATTCCGCGCAAGTACCGCCGACACCGTAGGGGCATCCCTTGTGGATGCCCGGTCTGGCGCAGTCCCCGCCTGGATGGAGAAACCAACGATTCGGATCACCCGGCTCAGACCGCTGGAAACCTGGGCGACCACAGGCCTTATTGAATCCCATATCTTTTCAGAAAAGAGTTTTTTTAATTAACGACCCTGTCTGTCATCCTGAAAGGACCTTGTGACCAATAGAGCAACGTGTGATTTCTGATCGAATTTGATTACCGATCGAAAAAGATACTCTCCAGAGCCAGAAGCCGCCGGTCTTGTCACGCCTGTCCGCAATAGCGGGAGGTCCTTTCAGGGTGACAAAAAAGAGAAGTAAAAATAAAGGTTTTACCTTAAAACCGTTACAAATGAAAAAGGTATCGGACACGATAGGCCCTTGGGGGTCGCCCCTACCTGAATCGGTATATACTACACTCATTATTCAGCCTGGATGCCGATCCAGCCGTGGGTGAGAGCCAATGTTTGCAAACCTGATCGGATAGGTTGTCTTCCCAAAAACACCAGCGCCTGATCTGCTTGGAGCCCAGGCGCTGGTGTTTTCAGGCAAACCTGATTTTAAGCCTGGACAATCCGCATCTGATCCGGATTCCACTGAATGGCTTTTTGCTGTTCGGCGCTGAGGTTGGCCAGCAGGGATGGGCCGGCGGCACGCAAGCCAAACGAAGCATCTTCAATGACAGGCTTGTTTTCACGGATGCCGTTGAAGAAGTTGACCATGTGGTCGTAGCGTTCATCGTAGTTTTGCGGCGACACAAACTTGATTTCGTCAAAACGCTGCCACTTGCGGTCGGCTTCGGAATACATGGCATTGTAGGCTTTCAGGGTTTCTTCCTGCTGGGCTTTGGTAAAGCTTTCCATCGAGTCATATCCGCCGATGCCCGGTGCCTTGGGACGTTTGAAGTGTTTGATGGTGAAATCACTCCAGCCCAGCTCAATGACCCCCTCGGTACCCACCAGCTTCACGGATTGCCCGCCACCGGTGCCCGAGGCCAGATTCACGCGGGTCACAAACTGAAACGCCGGATGTGTCTGGGTTTTGGGGTATTGCATGATGGCCGTTACCAGATCGTATGCATCGCGGCCGTCTTTCCAGTAGTTCAATGCGCCTAGCGAAAACACCTGGTTCGGGCCGTTGGAGCCGGTAACCACGTGCAGCATGGTGAGCAAATGCACAAACAAATCACCGGCAACGCCTGTGCCGTAGTCTTTGTAATTGCGCCAGCGGAAAAACCGGTTGGCATCAAACGGCGTTTTGGGCGCGTCGCCCAGGTAGCGGTCCCAGTCGACCGTTTTGGCCGAAGCATCTGTCGGAATGGTGTATTGCCACGCCCCCTTGGCATCCGAACGGTCGTTGACAGCTTCCACAAAGACCAGATCGCCGATCACGCCCTGCTGAAAATACTTCCGCGCTTCCAGTACCGATACGGCGCTGGCCCGCTGGCTGCCTACCTGGAATACCTTGCCCGTCTTTTTCTGGGTGTCAATCACCGCCTGCCCTTCGTCGACGTGGTGCACCATGGGCTTTTCGCAGTACACGTGCTTGCCGGCATTCATGGCATCAATCGAGATGCGGTCGTGCCAGTGGTCGGATGTACACACCAGCACCGCGTCAATGTCCTTGCGTTGCAGCAGTTCGCGGTAGTCGCGGGTGGTGAACAGCTTGGCGCCCCATTTTTCCCTGGCCCGTGCCAGACGACCATCGTACAGGTCGCATACGGCTACCAGTTCCACGCCCGGCACCTTCATGGCCGTTTCCACATCGTAATGCCCGATGATACCGGCACCAATCAGGCCGATGCGCAGTTTGTCATTGGCCGTGACTTTCGCACGGGATTGCAGGATGCGGATATTGCCTTCGGCCCGGGCCTGGGTGGCCAATGCACCGGCGGAAACCAACGCCGAGGCACCGCCCAGTTTCTTCAAAAAGTTGCGTCGTGAATTACTCATGGTTGTGTGGTCAGGGAAACAAGTGTTACAATTATTCCGAAAAGGTAGCAGAATAGTAAAAATAGAAGAAAGTGCTAGTATTTACTAGAAAAATACTATGTTTTCCCAGGCAAAAACCTACTGCTCCTGCCAGAGCAATCCCTGTGGCAACTCCATATTGCAAAACTCCAGGTGAATAACCCGCCGGTTGCGTGCGTTGCTGGTGCGGCGGGAACTGTGCCAGATCAAGGGTTTCATCAGTAGCACGCCTCCCTGCAGCACCTCGCATACGGTTTCAGAATCAAAAAAATCAGATGGAAGTGCTTTGCTGTCTCTGATTTCCTGGTGGCTTCCCGGAATTACCCGCAGGGCGCCGTTGCCGGCGTCACAGTTGTCAAGGTGGATGCGAAAGGTAAGCGTCTGGTGCGAATAGGCAATGGGCGGCTGCACCGAGTAATAGTCACCTTTGGTAGTCCAGTGGGCAAAGCCTTCCGTTTCCGCTTTGTTTTTCACCAGAATGGTCAGGTCCTGGTGCCAGTTGACAATCCAGTTGGCCTGTGGCGGTTTGTTGAAATAAATGGACTTGGTAAGCCTGGCCTGCGGGTGCACGGCTGAGAGCAATGCCCGGAAAGATTCGGTAAAAATCAGCTCCCGAACGGCGGGCATTTCCTGCAAAAAACAGCGGATGGCAAACAGGTCACTGCTTTTGCGGAAGTTGAAGTTGTCGGCACGCTGCCGGTCGATTTCCGCCAGAACGGTTTTGATTTGCGTGTCTGTAAACACGTTTTCTGCAATGGAAAAGCCGTTTTCTTGCAGTTGCCGGGTAATGTGGTTCATCGAAAACAGTATCTTTTTTGAATGAAAAACCTGTGCTTTTGTCAACGCATGAGCCATCTGGTCTTCGCAAAATTTTCTTTCAAGCGTCTGAACACAAAAAAGCCGCTCCAAAAGAATGGCCAGGCTTCCGCCTGTGGAATGTACCAATCTCGTTTGATGACCCACTCAAAACTGAGAGTGAAAGCCGCGATGGAGTACCTTCATACAAGAGAGTATACAACGGGCAAAACCCTGCTCACTAAACGCTGACCCCATAAAAAACTCAAATTTCAATCGCAATGGCGTCACAACAAAAAACAGTTCAATTGGCTTTTGTCCAGCTTTGTATACGGCTTTTCATGCTAAATGACAGAAAACTCCTCACCTTCAGTTTTTGTTTGTTACTGGAAAAAAATGAAATTTGGCAATGATAGGTCTTCCCATCGCGCGGATCATACAAAGAGCCGTTTCTCCATGATTCTTCCCGGTCATACTTTACCCCTTGTAAAATAACGAGGCTCAACAACGGCCTATCCCTTAGCAAGGCATCCGGATTATTGACATCATACTGCTCTCCGTCAATGGCAGTTATTTTTCCATAATAAAAAAGGTTGCTTTTGTAAATGGTTACTTCCATCGAATTATCTGCGGTTATCCACTTGCCCAGAATGTCGTCAGCATGAATAATCTGTGCCTGTGCAGGCAACAAAAAGCAGAAAAATATACTGATTGCCGTTACTGTTTTGGGGATTTTATTTTTTATTCTCATAATAGGCTTGTTTGAGATTTATACTCGTTGTCCTCCCACAGGGATCTTCGCGCATCGACAGCGGCGCCTCCGCTGGGAAAAGGCGCGGGTTTGGGCGAAGATACTTTTGGGAAAACAAAATAGTATCTTTTGAAAAGGCAAACCTTACCGATTTGTAATCCTAAACAGTCTCATGGTAAACAATAGACTTACGTTGAATTGACTATCCGTGGGTTCTATATCTTATCCAGTCGCAAGGCAGGAAAATAGCATGTTCCGAAAGTTAAAAACCCTCCTTTTGGCGATTGGATAGAAAACGTATTCATTTATCTCCTTTTTCCGGATTGAAATTAACGCATAACCAATGGATTATCACACAAAAGAAGCTCTAATGTAATAATCTGGCTTTTCTAATCAAATCATAACGGCGACATCAAAATGTGAATCACCTGCCACGCTTCCGGTCTGTGTGCTACTATAATTCAAGTTGCGCGTTATACAATTTTCTCGTTTTCCTAGTGATGTGCGAAGCACGGCCCGGTTTATTACAAAGAGAGCGAAGCCCACTTCAATCGTGGCAGGCAGTGCAGGTGGGTTGGCCCAAAAATCCCGCGGGCCAAGCGTTGGCCTTGCGGGGCGAAGCTTTGGGATTTTTTGCCCTTTTTTGGTTACTCTGAGCACAAACCTGGCCCAAAACTCTCGTTTTGTCCTGGGCATGCAAAAAAGTGACACGGTGAGAGGGAAGAGAGATGGTCTGGACTAAAAACAAATGCTGATAACACGCAACGTGAATTACTATAGTATGGTACATTTTAGATCTAGTGCGTCATTGCGAGCTTTGGCGAAGCAATCTCATGGTGGCAGACTCGGCCAAAAACGTTTCCCAAAGGCTCGCGTTCTCAGTCGGGAGATTGCTTCACTTCGTTCGCAATGACAGTGCGATTACGTTTTTTTGGTGAAGCCTTTGGTATCCGGTTGATGCGTAAATCAACTCCCAGGAAATCTAGCTGTTCTATTGGCTTTGTGTCTGTTTGCCAGAAGTAAAAAGAATTGGAAAATAATATCCTGCCGTTGGCTTGGCATGAATGGCCCCCCGCCCGTGTTTACCTTTTTCCGCAAATCGTACAAATCAAACAATGCTATAGGATTGCATGCAAATGCAGACACCTGGTACCAGGAAAGGCATAAGATTTGAAAGTGCCTGCTTGGAGCCATTTTCCAACGGAATTGTTTTGGATTATCAAACCCTCTCACTGCTAACACATCATGAAAAACGTTGCTTTGGTTATTCTGCTGATGTTTGGAATCTCGTTTCATACCCATGCCCAAAAGGGATTGTTTGCAGGCAATCAAAAAAAGATGATAGGCCAGAAATATAGTTGTGGTAAACTGGATAACTTGCTCAAAGGCTGGAAATATACAGGTGGTTTTGCATTAACCAATAATGATGGCAGCGGAATTGACCAGACCATCACCACTTACCAAAAAGCAACCACCATTCTGGTATTGTTCACCACAAACGTTGAAAATTCACCCGATTGCACCATTGAGGATGTATTGGAAATAACGAATGTAGCCACCCATACGAATCTCCAAACGGCGACCTGTACGGTAAATGGCGAAAGTCATGTTGATTTGCTTGCGTTGGAAAAAGGCGGAAAGATACTGAAAGCCTGGCGGGCGGACAGGGACAGGCTCCACTTTGCCAAAGCCGGCACAAAGGGGGTTAACTGTGCAGCAGAAGGCTTATAATGTCCTGAAAAACTGTTTATTAGCTAAATCTCTCACGGCAACTAGTATCGCTAAAAAAGTAAAAACCTCTCAACAAAAAAGCCGGTAGCTTGATGACTACCGGCTTTTTTTTATTCTGTCTTCTGGTTTTATATGTGAATCACTTCACCGTACGCGGCAGCGGCAGCTTCCATGATGGCCTCTGACATGGTCGGGTGCGGGTGTACCGACTTGATGATTTCGTGTCCGGTGGTTTCCAGGTTGCGGGCCACAACCACCTCGGCAATCATCTCCGTCACGTTGTGGCCGATCATGTGGGCACCGAGCCATTCGCCGTATTTGGCATCGAAGATCACTTTCACAAACCCTTCGCTGGCCCCGGCCGCCTTGGCTTTGCCCGATGCGGTAAACGGAAACTTGCCCACTTTGATTTCGTAACCCATTTCCTTGGCCCGTTGCTCGGTCAAACCAACCGACGCAATTTCGGGTGAGCAGTAGGTACAGCCCGGAATGTTGTTGTAATTGAGCGGATGCGGATGCATACCGGCGATTTTCTCCACGCAGATGATGCCTTCGGCCGAAGCAACGTGTGCCAGGGCTTGTCCCGGCGTTACATCGCCGATGGCATAATAGCCTTCCACATTGGTGCGGCTGTATTCATCGACCACGATTTTGCCTTTGTCGGTTTTGATACCTACCTCTTCCAGGCCGATGTTTTCAATGTTGGCTAGTACCCCAACGGCTGAGAGTACAATATCGGCATCCAGCGTTACGGTTCCGCTAGCGGTTTTTACCTGCACCTTGCAACCCGCCCCTTTGGTATCGACTGACTCTACCGACGCGTTGGTCATGATGTCGATGCCCAGTTTCTTGTATTCGCGTTCCAGTTGCTTGGAGACTTCTTCGTCTTCCACAGGCACAATGCGCGGCATAAACTCAACGATGGTCACTTTGGTACCGATGGAATTGTAGAAATAGGCAAACTCCACCCCGATGGCACCCGAACCGATCACCACCATGGATTTGGGCTGCTTGTCGAGCACCATGGCTTTGCGGTAGCCGATGATTTTTTCGTTGTCGATCTTCACGGTTGGCAATTCGCGGGCCCGTCCGCCGGTGGCGATGATGATGTGCTTGGCTTCGTGGATGGTCTTTTTGCCATCGGCTTCGGTTACTTCCACTTTTTTGCCGGGCACCACTTTGCCCGTACCCACAATGGTTTCGACTTTGTTTTTACGGAACAGAAACTGCACGCCTTTGTTCATACCGGCAGCTACGTCGCGGCTGCGCTTCACCATTCCGGCAAAGTCGGCCTTGGCGTCTTTCACTTCGATGCCGTAATCCTTGGCGTGATTGATGTATTCAAAAACCTGTGCACTTTTTAACAAGGCTTTGGTTGGGATACAGCCCCAGTTCAGGCAAACGCCGCCCAGTTCTGCTTTCTCGACTACTCCTACCTTCATTCCCAGTTGTGCCGCACGGATTGCTGCGACATATCCTCCCGGACCGCTGCCAATCACTATCAAATCGTATTGTGCCATTTCGTTAATGGTTAAAGGGTTAATAGGTTAAATGCCTGCCCATCGGCAGACGGTTTGATTGCGGGTGCTGTGCCCCTGAAATCGACGGGTCAAAAATAGTATCTTTTTTAATACAAAAACCCGTCTGTAGAAAGAACAATCAAATGAGCAAAAAAATTAACGGTCTGCCGGATTTTCCAGATTCACCAGTTTGGTTTGCATCGAAGTCAGGTGGTGGCGGTTGTGGAAGATGGTGAAAAACAGCATTTCACGGGCCGTTACCGGTCCCAGCAACGGATGCTTCCATACGGTTACGCCATCCAGCGCCTCTTCAGACCAGTTCGAAACGCTTTGCTGAAGTTCGCCGGCCGCTTTGTCAAACAGCGCCAGCACTTCACTGACCGTATGCCGTGCCTGCAACTCTTCCGGAATCAGACGCGCCGGCATCTGTACGCCCTGTATGACGTATTTTTCCTTGTATTCGCTTACCAGTTCGTTGTAACCGCGGGGCGTATGCTGCGTTTGGCGCAACTGCTCGGGCGACTGCGCAAAGGCGCCCACACTGTTCTGATCAGCTTTGGTCAGGTGGCTGAGCTCTTCGGCTATGCTCCACTTTTCGGTAGGCTTTGCATACAGGCTCTCAACCGTATTTGCCTGGATAAACTGGGCTACTTTGGCCAGTGTCTCTGCCAATGCAACGTTGATTTCGGGAAGGGTATACATAAGCGGTTTGCGGTTTTGGATGATACCATTATTAATTTAGGCTACTTACTATCAAATGTCTATTTCCAAAATCCTTACATTCTTCTATCTGCAACGTGTCCTACTTTTTTGCATGCCCAAACCTGTCTGCCGACAGGCAGGAAAGTAGGCAAAAAAGGGCACTTGCGCCAAATCGAAGATTCGACGAAGTCAATGCTTCACCCCGCAAGGCTCACGCCAACCTCGCTGGCGCAAGAGGCCTACGCACCTCTCCAGCCGCCCACGATTGGAGTGGACTTCACTCTCTTTGTGCATGCAATTCAGATTATTTTTACAACGGTAAACGAAAAACGGTAACCGAAAAACTACACCTGATTTTCGCTGAGCCAGAACGGTACCGGTGGGGCTTCGTAGGTGCGCATTTTTTCCATCAGCACATCCAGGTCGGCATCTGCCAGCACCATGCGGCGGTTGATGGGTTTGAGCAGTTCTTCCTCGGCCATGCGGTCAAAGAGTGTAATGAGGGCATCGTAATACCCGTTGATGTTCCAGATGCCGATGGGTTTGCGGTGCAGGCCTAACTGCGCCCAGGTAAGGATTTCGCACAGCTCGTCCATGGTGCCAAAGCCGCCCGGCATGGCAAGGAAGCCTTCGGCCAGATCGGCCATTTTGCTTTTGCGTTCGTGCATGGTGTTCACCTCAAACATCTCGGTCAGGTGGGTGTGGGCTATTTCTTTGGTAGCGAGAAATCCCGGAATCACACCTGTCACTTCGCCCCCATTGTCGAGAACGGCTTGCGCCACTTCGCCCATCAGGCCGCGTTGCGAACCGCCGTAAATTAACCGGATATTCTGATTGGCCAGCAGTTTGCCCAACTGGCGGGCGGCTTGCGCATACAGGGGGTCTTTGCCGATTCCGGATGCACAAAAAACACAAATGCTTTGCATGGATAATTTAGTTTGTTGAATGAGTGATCAGGCGAATGAATTCAAACGTCCGGAGTTTTGAAATAAAAATCCAAAAGCTCCACAGAGTCAAAATTAGCATCTTTCTACACAAATAGTACCCATCAATCAATAAAAACCTCCGCCTCTGTCAATCAGTCCATAAGATGTAGTGTACTCATCACTGTAGCTGTCTGAAAAATCTCTCAGGATCAGACTCATCCGATCCCGGTCCATTTGCAGGAACTTAAAATTTTAAGTATTTTCCCTTTAGAGAATACGCCCATCTGTCAGACAGGCTTCCTGGTGTGTGCTTCACCCAATCCGAATCATGGTCATGAAACTTTTTTGTTCTGTCCTTTTACTGGTTTCCATTTCAGGCTTTTCACAAGAAAAGCAGATTACTGTGAATGGGCACACGGTTCATGTTTTCACCAAAGGATTGGAAAACAGAAAAGCCAAAACCCCTGTCATTGTTTTTGAAAACGGCATGGGGATGGGTCTCGACAACTGGAATCCCATCATTGATGAGCTTGCCAAGGTAGTTCCCGTCGTGTCTTATGACAGAGCAGGCATTGGCAAATCGGAAATAGTGTACCGGATGCCTACCCCACGGACGGTATCCGAAAATCTGAAGGCAATTTTGACCACAATGAAGGTCGCTCCGCCCTATTTATTGGTAGGTCACTCGATGGGCGGATTGTATTCCCGAGCCTATGCGGGCTACTATCCTACGGAGATTGCCGGGCTGGTTCTTATTGACCCGGCCGATTTTACCGAAAGCAAGGAAGATTGGAATTCGATTTTCCGAAAACTGGAGGTGCCCGAAAAGAAAATTGATGAAATGCTTTACGACCGGCTCTACAAAGAGACGCCACCTACGCATACCGACTCATTGTATTTTGGCATTTGGAGCGAACTACAGGTATTGCGAGCCTTACGCCGCACGGATTTTCAGGAAATCACGGATTTGCCTTTGCCTGATGTACCCATTTACTTTTTTATAGGCGGCAAGTTTGAAGTGCCACCCGAAAACAGAAGCAAAGACTATGACCACGAAAAGTTTTTCGAGGTGCGCACCAATATCAATATCGAGCGGTGGAAAAAGTTCATCTATTCTTCCAGCAAAGGCGGCGCATTGATCTACCTTTCGAAAAGTGGTCATTTTGTGCATCGGGATGATGCAAAACACGTGACCGGGAATATAAAGATCCTGATAGACGAATTGATAAAATAGCCAGGTTCAGACACGTTTATTCCCACAACCGGTACTGCTCCAATTGCAGTTTTTTGCCAAAGAAAATCTTGGTCGACGCTTCAAAGGATTGCGTATAATCCGATACAAAAAACTGACGGGCCGGTTTGTCGTTGGGCGAGCATAGCAACCGATCCGCTTCCAAGGTGTATTTGACCGCCGCGGCGACAATTTCGGAAGAGTCGATGATCTGGACACGATTCTGGTAAAACTCGCGAATTTCTTTCTTGATGAGCGGGTAATGGGTACACCCCAGAATCAACGCATGGATGTCGTTCAGATGGGCGTCGGACAGATATTTTTCAATGACGCTGTAGCTGATAGTGTTGTTGAAAAAACCTTCCTCAATCATGGGTGCCAGCAGCGGGGTTGCCAGTGACTTAAGCTTTATCTTCTGGTGTAACGCCTTGATTTTCTGCTCATACACTTTCGAAAAAACGGTCTGCTTGGTCCCGATCAGGCCAATGGTTTGTCCGGCAAAGTGCGTTCCGGAATAAGCCACCACCGGATCAATCACATTGAGTACTTTGGCTTTGCTTCCCACATATTCCTTGACCAGCTCATAGGCCGCCGCCGAAGCGGAATTACAGGCAATCAGGATCAGTTTGCAATTTTGGCGGAGCAGTACATCGCAGATTTTCACCGAGTACGCCTGAATCGCCGCGGCCGATTTATCGCCGTAAGGCAGGTGCGCCGTGTCACCAAAATACACAATGGATTCGTGGGGCAGCGCCTTGGTTACGGCATGGGCAACGGTGAGCCCGCCAATGCCCGAATCAAAAATGCCAATGGGGTTTTCGTTTGTCAAGGGATACTATTTTAGATTCAAGTTGCGTGTTATCAGCGTTTGTTTTTAGTCCGAGCCGTATCTCTTCCCTATCGCCGTGTCACTTTTTGCATGCCCAAAAAGTAACCAAAAAAGGCAAAAAATCCCATAAGCTTCGCCCCGCAAGGCCAGCCCTTGGCCCGCGGGATTTTTGGGCCAACGCACTTTTTTACTGGCTCGTGCTTCGCACTTTGCCATGAAAACCAGAAAATTGTATAGCGCGCAACTGAATTGTTTTAGTCAAAGACAAAAGAAGCAAGATGTGTGACAAAAGACAACTAATTATTTTTTGAGCGAGATTGTTTTCTCCACTTCGTTGGCTTCTTCATCAAACGTTTTGACGGTAAGCGTGCCGTCTGTGTTTTTGGAAAACAATGGTTTTTCGTCTTCCAGTTGCCACTCCCGGATTTCAAAGTTTACCAGTTCCTCCCACTGACCGTTGCGGAACGAAACAATGTGGAATCGGTTCAGATTCGACCAGTCGGCAAAGTTGACAATGTACGAAACCTCGTCGGTGCCATCGCCGTTCAGGTCGCCTTCGTTTTTGAGTCGCAGAAAGCCGAAAAGCTGGTCTTGTTCGGAAATTTGCAGGTCTTTGATGGAAGCGTTGGAGCTTGACAGATACAATTTGGGATGCTTTGCCGACACGACTTCTACCAACGTATCGTATTCCATATCAGGATAGATCTTACTGAGTTCTTTGCCGGTTTCACGGTTGACGTAGTGTTCGTTCAGCGTTTCCTTGGTGCCATCGCCGTCAAAATCCCCTTCAAGGGTCAGTCGTTCGCCCAACTCAGCCATAGTGGGCGGAGGTGGGGCAACGGTAACTGTCGCGCTATCGGATTGCTTTTCGGTTGCGGACGGAGAGGGAGACGAACAAGCGGTAATTACAAGCAGAAGGGCAAGGCAATACGGTTTCATTAATCAAAAGACGGTTTTTGTTTTTGGCAGGTTACTATTTCGCACGGTTCAGAAGAATAGTCTGGAGAGCAAAACTACTCATTTTCTGCTTCCGAGTTAGCTTTTTCGTAATCTTCCAGGGTATCAATATCGATGCCGCCATGCGGAAAGGGCACGGATTGCAGCAACTCCTGGTAGTCGGGAATGATGGCTTTGGCTCCTTTGTCACCTTGCAGGGCCAGCAGTTTGTAAAACGTCCCATGGGAAAACAAGGCAGGCACGCCCAGCACATCATCATAGGCCGAAGCGACAATGGGAGCCGCCGTTTGCTGGTAAACCGCAATGAACTCGTTGAGCAGTCCGGCCGTGACAAAGGGCTGGTCGCAGAGCATGACGATCACCGCTTCGAGGCTGGGCTTTTTCTGCACCAGCTGGTTCAATCCCAGCCGGATGGAGGAAGCCATGCCTTCTTCCCAATGCGGATTGGTCACTTTTTCAATGTCCAGCGATGCGATTCCGGGCAGAATCCGGTTGGCATGGGCTCCCAATACCAGTAACCGTTCCGAAACATCGGCCGCCAGTGCCGTTCGGATGCTGCGTTCCAGTAGTGATTGGCCTTTAAAAGACAATAACTGCTTGGGTTGCCCCAACCGGGTGGAAGCGCCGGCTGCCAGAAGAAGAAGACCAATCATAGAAGAGGGTTGTCGGATGGAATGGCGTTGATTGCGTTACTAACGGTACGGTTGCGAAGGAATGGAGGGAAGAACCGGGTTTTTGCTTTCGGAAAAGCTACTATTTTTCCGGATACTACCTTCCACCCATCGGGTTATCAGCTGTGCATGCGTTCATGAATGGGTCCTTGCTTGAGCCGCAGCGGTGCGGCGGATTTGCCACTGAAATGCGCCTGGATTTCAGCCAGTACGGCCAGGGCAATTTCGTCGGGTGTTTCGGCCCCGATGTCCAGCCCGATCGGACTGTGCACCTGTACCAACCGGTCCTCATCGATGGATTTTTCTTCGTTTTCCCACTCGCCCATCATTTTTTCGAAGCGTTTGCGCGGCCCGAGCATGCCGATGTAACCGATGTCGGAAGCCAGGAGCTGTTCCAGCACCGCCTTGTCGTACTTGTACCCGTGCGACATCAGTACCGCCGCCATGCGCGGGGAGGTTTTGATTTCCTGCGTGATACTATTCCGGTCGATGAGCCGCACGGCATCCGCACCGGGAAAACGCTTGGGTGCCACGTGGGCAATGCAGTCTTCGGTAACGGTCACGTGCCAGCCCAGCACTTTGGCCATCTGCACCAGCGGCGGCACATCGTAACCGCCACCAAAGATGACCAGTTCGATCTCGGGTTGAACCGATTCGATGTAAACCTCGGCCCATGCGGTATCGGTTTCGTACCGCTTCAGTACCGGGGCAGGCGATTGTCGCATCGCTTCCGCGTCAGCCAGCAGTTGTCTTTCAATGACCGGCCGATCGGTGCGATGCTGCCACACGTGCGGATCGTCGGTTTCCGAGAAGTTCCACCGCTGCGCCCCCGCATACGACTCACTGGCACGAATCACTTTTGCCATCACAAAGGCCTCCCGTCGCGATACATACCGCTGCCAGAAGTCGATGGTATGGTTGCGCGACGGTGCGTCCTGCGCAGGTTCGGGCTCAATCGGTTCGATAAACACATCAATGATGCCGTTGCAGCCCAGCCCTACGCCCAGGCTGTTGGCGTCGTCGTTCATGGTGTCGTAGGTCACTACCATCGGCTTTCCGTCCAGCATCACCTGGCGGGCCTTGCGCAACGCATCGCCTTCCAGGCAACCACCGCTGATGGCTCCCTCCCACCGGCCGTCGTCGGTGATGAGCATTTTGGCTCCCGGCCGGCGGTACGACGAGCCTTCCACCCGAACAACGGTAGCCAGGGCTACTTTTTGCCTTGCAAAATCAATCTGGCTATACAACTGGAGTATCTTACGAATTTCTTTCATGTTCCTCAGGTGAAAATACTATCTCAGCAAAACTCAAAACCGCCCGATAAGTTAGAACTTTTTGGCGAATAATCGTCAAGAAAGTGGATGGCCGGATACCGGAGGCTGAATGCAGGCATCAGTATCCGGTATTGCCCTTGTTTGCTCCAGCCACAAGCCACACGGAAGGCGGGCTCACCTGCACCCGTTGCCAACAGCGGCGAAGAGAACGGACAGAACCGGAAAAATTCCGGCACATCTATACAAACCACCTGGCACGGATGCTCTTTCTTGTCGCTTCTTTTTTTCTGTCTGCATACTTCGTGTATATTTAAGGCATGATTCGGAGTTGTCAATGTTTATGGGTGATTTGCCTGACTGCCTTCGGCTTGGCTGGCAGCCGGCAGGTGGTTGCGCAGGATTCGACGGTGGCCGTCCTTACGCAGGTTGAGCAGGTCGTGCGCCTTTCGCCTGCCGTCCGGAGTGCCATCGGTGAAGAAAGCTTTCCCGACTACCTGGCGCAAATGCCCGCGTTACAAAATAGTATATTTCAAATCATAAAAACCTCCCTTGCCCGTAAATTTTCCGTCGGCACCGTTCGGATACAGCAGCCGGCCGGCCCCTGGCTCGACTACCGCAATGTGGTGGCGCCGGTGTATATCTCCCGCAACCGGGGCGAGGGCAACCTGTACGTAGCTGTACAGCAGATTGTGCAGCTGACCACTACATCGGCCGATTCGCTGGGAATGCCGGTGAAAAATTTCCTGAGTACATGTCTGGTGATAGTCCAGGACCAGAGCGGCAAAACGCTGTTCACAACCAAGGTCGTGCATCCGTTCAGCACTGCCAACCGGCCCGGACAAATGTACGGGCTGGTGGAAACCAGTCCGGATGACTGGACAAACCTGCTGGCGGCCTCGCTGCAGGCAGCGTTCGAAACGGGTACACAGCGACTGCCTACTAAAACGTTTTACCGTCCCGCCACCGACGCGGTCCAATACGGTTTGTCCGGCACGGCACGCTTCTACATCCTGCAGGAAACGGAAAAAAACAGCAGTTACAAAGGTTCCAACCGCGAAAAGACCGTTTCTTTCCGGGAGCCCACCCGGGTGCCCCGGATCTGGAGCGTCAACCAGAGTTACTCCCTGAACGAAGGTGCCCTGCGCGGTGATTACCGAACGCGCATTGTGATGGAAGACAAGGCAATGGGAACCGAATATGACATTACGGCGGCCAGCAGCCTTACCCGCGATTCGATGAATGTCTATTCGAAAACCATCACTCCGATCACCATCCGCTGCACCGCCCAGCGGTTGCTGGTCGGCGATTTTACCCTCAGCGAAAAGCGGTTTGAAGGACAGGTGGGTTATGACATTTATTCCATACGGGCCGTTCAACCCCGCAATACCTACGAGATTCGTATCAATGACAAAGTCAGGGCAGTGATTCAGAAAGGGGGATACCGGAACCAGGGCGGTCTCCGCCGGCAGGAAACGTATGTTTACCTCAGCCGTGAAGTGGATGAGGCCAATACTGACAAAGTGCTGCTTTCATACCTGATCTACCAGAGTGCCAATGAGTTGGGGAGGGATTTCCTGGGGTACTGACTTGTTTGCCGATGGTTGCGTCGGGCCGTTTTCAAACAGTGTATCTGTGCAACACATCATTTTGCAACCTCTACCGTATCGGCCAGATGCCTCAGAATGGCCTGTCGTATCACCTCCGGATTTGACCACGGGATGAAATGGTTGACACCAGGCAGCATGACAACCGTAACCGGCGCCTCCACCAGTTGACGGCGGGCAAAGTCGGCATTGGCCGGAGGCACCAGCACGTCTGCCTCCCCCTGGATGACTGTTACGGGTACGCGGATGGTTTTCCACAAAGGGAGCATCTTTTCCAGTTCGCCTTTCAGCGGTAGTATCTCCTGGTTGCTGACATCAAACTCGGTTGGCAACAGTTTCCGCGCCAGTGTCCAGTTGCCAATCTTCCGGTACCATTCTTCTTTCTCCATCGCCGGATCAATGGATGGCGCTACCAGAATCAGTCCGCCTGTCTTCCGGGGATAGTCCATGGCCATGCGCGCAACCACCGGCCCGCCCAACGAATGCCCGACCAGCAAGGGTCGATTCGGACTGCCCCCCGCATCCAGCACTGGTGCCAGCAAAGCCGCTTGCTCCTGCAACGAGAGTTCGGGTGTGCCGTACTCGGATTTGCCATAACCGGGCCGGTCCACGGCAATCAGATGCGCCCGGGTGTACAGAAGCGAATCCTTGAAGAAGTCGATGAACGCATCCCAGGATCCGGGCGAGCCGTGTACGAAGATGACAGCGGGCAATGTGTCGGCACCTATCTCGGCATAGTGCATTTGCCAGCCGTGCCGGCTGTAGGTATGGAAACGCGGCTTTAGCGGAGCCTCACGAAAATACCGGCTGATCTCGCGGTCGGTCTTGTGCAGGCGGATGCAGTTGGGGAGCAAGCCCACGCAAATCAGCAGAGCCAGGAAAAGCCACCGTTTGCGGAAAAACGTTTGTGTCAGAACAGCCATGCGAACGGTCCGGTTTTGCCAAATGAAAAGATACTATTATTTAGAATGCGGCATTCGACGGTCAGGCAACAAGCCACTGCCCTACTTGGTAAGCCCCGGCAACCAGCAAAGTCCAGCCGATACACTGGTTGATGCGCCGCTGGCTGGTCGTCAGCCGGCGCACCAGCGAACGGGCCGAAGCCGCAAAAAAAAGAATGGCCGCCAGCGTGCCCGCCGAAATACCCACCACATATGCCCCTATCAGCGCGTGGCTGCTTATGCTTACCCACTCAAGCCGGGAAAGAAAGGCCGTGTACACCAGCCAGAAAGGAATGGCGACCATGTTTGCAATGCTTAGTACGGTGCCCAGCCGAAAAGCACCCACATGGGCAAAAAACACCTCCGAGGCATCCTGCTTTCGCAGGTAATACAAGCCGATACCTACCACCGTCACCACCGAGACACCTTGCACAAGCAGATTCAGCCATTCGGTTTGCAATACGGTCTGTGTCAGCCAGACGGCCAGGTAAGCATAGAAAAACTCCACGATGGCACAGGCCCAGGCAAAGCGCCAGGCGGCCTTCGTGCCCCGCTGAACTGAAATCTGGATCGCGGTCAGGTTGAGGACACCCAACGGCAGCGATCCCAGAAAACTGACCACACCACCCACCAAAAAATTAAGCAGAAACATCATGTCCGGTTGCAAGTCTTGTGTAATCGCAGGCCAGGTTGGTAAGCGCCACGCCTGCTACCGATACTTACGAACAAAAAATCCCCTCGGTTTAGGAGGGGACGCTTTTTCAGGGATATGGATAATTACTGTGGTATGACTGACACCTTATTTTTTCCGCTTTTTGTTTTTCTTTCCAAACTTGTCGTTCTTCTTGTCATTGCGGTTGTTGGGCTGGCTGTTGCGATTCTTATCCCGGTCCCGGTCGCTCCGGTCATTGCGGGTATCAAACCGGCGCACCGTTTCGGCTTCAAACAAACCATCCGTGCGCACCGTTTGCAGGTCGATCTCCAGCTGCCCGCGCGAAATCTCGCGAATCTGCTGGATCACCACTTCATCTTCGATGATTTTGTCTGTCCAGGTCTGGTTGAACGCCTTCATCAGCCGCCCGATGTAGCCAATGGCCCGCACCTGCTCTTCGCGATTGGTAAGAACAGCGGCTTTCTCGATCAGTTGAATGACCTGATAGCCGTATTGCTTGTATCTGAATTCGTGGGTTGGATACGGAACGCGCTGGGGTTTTTTGCCCAGAGCCGTTTTTTCCGGCGGTGGAAACGGGCTGTCCACATCCAGGTTAAAGCCCGTCAGAATGTACAGGTCGTCCCATAACTTCATGGTATAATCCTGGCCTTCCCGCATGTTGGGGTGTATTTCACGCATCAGCTCGATCAGGGCGTGAGCCAGACGGGTACGCTTGTCGCGGTCATCAATCGTGAGCAGATGAGCGGCCAGTTTCTGTACATTCCGCCCGTACTCTTTCTGGATCAGGGGTTCTAACTGGGTATTGTATTCAAAGTTTTCCATTCAAAAATGCCAATGGGCAGGTTTCTATTTGTGCAAAGATACTATTTTTAAATCAGATGAACGAAAAAAGATGAGAGGAAAAAGCGAAAACCGCCCTTGCGCATTCGTTCGAATGGCAAAGTATTCTCACTTCTGCAAAAAGTCACTATCTGTATCGGGTATATTGCATTCGTTTCATATCTTTGCTTACTTATATCTCTCAACTGTACGACTGTGATTCTCCGGATATTACCACTGCTGCTTTTGGTGGCCAGTTCGGTTTTTGCACAAAGCCCCAAGCTGGACAGCCTCCAGCGTTTGCTCCAGACACTACCCCAGGATACCAACCGGATCAAGGTCAACACTGCCATTTTCAGGAGTATGGTATCTTCCAATCCCAAAAAGGCCATGCCTTATGTTCAGGAAGCACTACAGCTCTCACAGAAGCTACACCTTCCCAAATGGGAAGCCAGTAGCTACTCAAATCTTGGCATCGGATATGACCTCCAGAACGATTATGTAGCCGCCCTGGACAGCTATCTGAAAGGCCTAAAAATAGCGCAACAGCATCAGGATTACACCAACCTTCCTGCCCTTTACAACAACATGGCCAACACCTATAAAAAGCAGAATGATCTGGACGGAGCGATGGAATATTACAAAAAATCCCTGGAGCTAAAGAAAAAGTATGCTCCCGGCGAAAAGCTCCACATAGCCTATACGCTTAACAATATCGCTGTCATTTATGATGGCAAGAAAGACTATATCCAAGCCATGGACTACTACCTGCAATCCCTTGAATTGAAGCAGGAAAGTAAAGATAAAAAGAGCATTGCTCAAACATTATCCAATATAGGGGTACTTTATCTGCGAAAAAATTATCCAGAAAAATGTATTGAATACCAGTTAAAAGCAATACCCATGTTTGAAGAAGTTCATGAAAAGATTGGTCTAATCGCTGCCCTACTACCCATGGTCAATGCCTATGATTCACTACATAACCTTCCCAAAGCCATTGAAGCCGGCAAAAAAGCCTTTGCCCTGAGTCAGCAGGTAGGTGCGCCTAAATTGTCTGAACAAGCCAGTCGGTATTTATCCGAGTTATACGAAAAGCAAAAGGATTACAAAAAAGCCTACTACTATCTTTCTCTTCGGAATTCCTACTATGACAGCCTGACCAACGAGGAAAAGGTACGGGATTTTGAACGAATGAAATCTGGTTATGAACTGGAAAAGAAAGATCTGGAAAACCAGACTTTGTTGAAAGATAAAAAAATCAGAGAGGCTGAAAACGCAGCACTGGCCAAAGACCAGCAAGTGAAAATTGCCCAATTGCAACTGGCCGAATTATCGCTTTCGAAAGAAGAGGAACTCCGCCAGATGGAAAAAATTCAATTTGACCGTAAGCTGGAAGCGGAAGCAGCAGAAAAGATCCAGTTGCGTAAAGACAAGCAATTGCAGACTACCGAGCTCAAGCTGAAAGAAACCATCATCGGCCAGCAACGGCTCTGGGGTATCCTGATTGGCCTGATCGTCTTGCTTTTGGGTGTTTTGTCAATGGTGTTTTACAAGAACAACCAACAGAAGAAAAAAGACAATGCGTTGCTCAATGCCCAGAAAGAAGCCATCGAACAGCAAAACATGCGCCTAGAAGAACTCAATGCCATCAAAGACAAGCTCTTTTCGATCATCAGCCATGACTTTCGCAGTCCGCTGCACTCGTTGCAAGGCATTGTCGAGCTGATGCATACTGAAACGCTTTCGGCCGAAGAGACAAAGCGGATACTTCCCCAGCTCAGCGAACGGCTGGGCATTACGCTGCACCTGCTTGAAAACCTGCTGCACTGGGCCAAAAACCAGATGAAAGGCATGACTGTCAACGCCACCACCTTCGATATCAAACCGGTAGTCGAAGAAAGTGTACGGTTAGTGCAGATACAGCTGGCCAAAAAGCAAATCGAGCTTCAGAACCAACTCCACGCCATGCCGGTACATGCCGACCGCGAGATGATCAACCTGGTGATTCGCAACCTGGTGAGCAACGCGGTAAAGTTTACCAAACCCCGCGGCCAGATCACCATTCAGGCGCAGCCCATCGATCGTTATGTGCATATATCCGTGCAGGATACAGGGCTAGGCATTGCCCAAGAAAACCTGGAACGGCTGTTTACGGCCGCTGCCACATTCACAACTCCGGGTACAGCCAACGAAAAAGGCACCGGCCTGGGCCTGAATCTCTGCAAGGACTTTGTGGTGAAAAATGGCGGCGACATCTGGGTGGAAAGCGAACCGGGAAAGGGTACGAAATTTACCTTTACCATACCGGTTCCCAGTCCGGCCTAAGGAAATTTTGCCTTTCGGGAAGATACTATTTCAATTGCGAGCCCGTATTTGTTGCAACCGATTGATCAGCCATCGGTTGAAGACCAGTTGTATGACAATAGCCAGAACTATTTGCAGCAGCCAGAAAAGAAAAAAATTGTCCTCAAAGCCTATGGGCATCAACATGGGCGTTGAGATATTGGTGGCATCTGGTGCACTATCCAAGTTAGAAGCCATAGTCACTTGCATTAGAATCATCACAAATGGTAAAATTGGCAATAAAACTGTCATTATTGGGAAAAGCAACAAGGCAAAGACTTTGAATCTCCGCCCAACTGGATTTCTTGACAAACCATAGACTATGTTTACAATAGACATCTTTCATAAATAAAAATAGTAAATTTGCTTCAAAAAAGAATAAATAATGGATCGGTACAGTCTTTTATTGAAAAATCCAAAACTAAGTGAAAAAGTGTTTGGGCTCGATTTTGATCT
>JAESGM010000239.1_pt1 | contig 93868 bp, 92 predicted proteins | sample 9269721 | NCBI WGS metagenome assembly JAESGM01 (sample SAMN15720920, study PRJNA650825) | algae metagenome | isolation source: Komarekiella atlantica HA4396-MV6 and co-occurring heterotrophs from... | place: USA: Theobald House, Kauai, HI | collected 2009-07-29 | reverse complement strand
CGTCGTGTCGACCTGCAGGAATTCCTGCTGCGGATGCTTGCGGCCGCCCTGCGGCGGAACGCTCGCGGTGGTGCCTTCCATCAGCTTCAGCAGCGCCTGCTGGACGCCCTCGCCCGACACGTCGCGGGTGATCGACGGGTTCTCGGCCTTGCGGCTGATCTTGTCGATCTCGTCGATGTAGACGATGCCGCGCTGCGCCCGCTCGACATTATAGTCGGAGGCCTGGAGCAGCTTCAGGATGATGTTCTCGACATCCTCGCCGACATAGCCGGCCTCGGTGAGCGTCGTCGCGTCGGCCATCGTGAACGGCACGTCGAGGATGCGGGCGAGCGTCTGCGCGAGCAGGGTCTTGCCGCAGCCGGTCGGGCCGACGAGCAGGATGTTCGACTTGGCGAGCTCGACATCGGCGCCCTTGGAGCCGTGCGCGAGCCGCTTGTAATGGTTGTGCACCGCGACCGACAGGACGCGCTTTGCCTGGAATTGCCCGATGACATAGTCGTCCAGGACGTCGCAGATCTCCTGCGGCGTCGACACCCCGCCGTCCTTCTTGGAGACGAGCGCGGACTTGGTTTCCTCGCGGATGATGTCGTTGCAAAGCTCGACGCACTCATCGCAGATGAACACGGTCGGGCCGGCAATGAGCTTGCGCACCTCGTGCTGCGACTTGCCGCAGAAGGAGCAATAGAGCGTGCTCTTGGAATCCCCGCCGCTCAATTTCGTCATACTACATCCTTCGGCCCGAGGGCCATTCCCAGCACGGGCATGTTAGCCCGCACTTTCTGAAAACCACAATGCCGAATATGCGGGTGCGTTCCCGTGGAGCGCGCCTGCCTCGATCGCGGCGGCGTGGAGAGGCGATATCGGGGCGCCGCCCGGCCGCCGCAAGGGCCTGGGCCCACGGCTCATCGCACGTGGCGGCGGTGCGCCGGTCTGATAAGCGTTCGCGCCGGCCGGCCTTGCGGGACCGGCCGGCGCGCGTGCGTCGGTGCGCTGCCGGATCAGGCGGCCGCCTGGGTCGGCTCCTCGGCCGGGCTGGGACGCTTGTCGAACACCTCGTCGATCAGGCCGAAGGCCTTCGCCTCGTCCGACGACAGGAACTTGTCGCGCTCCATCGAGTCGTTGATGATCTCGATCGGCTGGCCGGTATATTTCGAGTAGAGCTCGTTCATCCGCGCGCGGATGCGCAGGATTTCCTTCGCCTGGATCTCGATGTCGGTCGCCTGGCCCTGCGCCCCGCCCGACGGCTGGTGGATCATGATCCGCGCATTGGTGAGCGCGACGCGCATGCCCGGCTCGCCCGCCGCGAGCAGGAAGCTGCCCATCGACGCCGCCTGGCCGATGCAGACCGTGCCGACCCGCGGGCGGATATATTGCATGGTGTCGTGGATCGCCATGCCCGCGGTCACCACGCCGCCCGGCGAGTTGATGTACATGTAAATGTCCTTCTTCGGGTTCTCGGACTCGAGGAAGAGCAGCTGGGCGGTGATCAGCGAGGCCATATTGTCCTCGATCGGGCCGGTCACGAAGACGATCCGCTCGCGCAACAGTCGCGAAAAAATGTCGAAGCTCCGCTCGCCGCGGTTCGACTGTTCGATGACAATCGGCACCAGCGCATCGTGGATCTGGCCGTTGTCGAACGGATTGTTCATGTGAAGACGTCCTCAGCGTGTCGTTGAGGCCTCTACATCGGAGGAAAGCCGGAGGGGTTCAAGTCCCCCTCCTGCCGCGCAGGCCCCTCCACCACGCCGCTTCGCGTCGCGGTCCCCCTCCCCGCCTTCGGCAGGGAGGAGCAAGACCAGCTCCTCCCCATCGCAGATGGGGAGGGGGACCGCCGGCGAAGCCGGTGGTGGAGGGGCTTCGTGCACGAACGAAAAGAGCCGCGGCGTGCGCCGCGGCCCCTCCACCATGCTGCGCATGGTCCCCCTCCCCACTTGCGTGGGGAGGAGCATTGGTTCGTTACTCGCTCGCGGCGGCCTTCTTCGCCTTCTTGGGCTTGGCCGGAGCCGCCTCGGCCTCGATCGACGGCGCGACCTCGGCGGGCGCAGCCTCGACCTTCTTGGCCTTTTTCGGCTTGGGCGCGGCTTCGGCGGCCGGCGCTTCGGCCTCGGCCTTCTTGGCCGACGCCTTCTTGGCCTTCGGCTTGGCCGGGGCATGGTCGTGGTCGTGATCGTGGTGATCATGGCCACAGCCCGGGCCGTGGACATGGCCGTCCTCGTCCGCCTCGATCTCGGCCTGGATCTGCTCGCGCGTCACTTCGCGCTCGCTGATCTCGGCCTGCGAGAACAGGAAGTCGACGACCTTGTCCTCGTAGAGCGGCGCGCGGAGCTGCGCGGCGGCCATCGGCTCCTGCTGGATATACTGGATGAAGCGCTGACGATCCTCGGGCCGGTACTGCTGCGCGGCCTGGGCGACCAGGCGGTTCATCTCGGTCTGGTTGACCTCGACGCCGTTCTTCTGCCCGATCTCGGACAGCAGCAGGCCGAGGCGCACCCGGCGCTCGGCGATGCGGAGATAGTCGTCGCGATCGGCTTCCATCTCGGCGCGCGCCGTCTCGGGGTCGGCCTCGTGGCTCGCCTCGTGCTCGAGCTGCGCCCAGATCTGGCCGAACTCGGCCTCGACCATCGACGGCGGCACCTCGAAGTCGTGCGACGCGGCGAGCTGGTCGAGCAGCTTGCGCTTCATGTGCGTGCGCGTGAGACCGTTATGCTCCTGCTCGAGCTGGCCCTTGATCAGCTCGCGCAGCTTGTCGATGCCCTCGAGGCCGAGCTGCTTGGCGAAATCGTCGTCGAGCTGCGTTTCCTTGGGCGCGCGCACCGCGGTCACGGTGACGTCGAAAGTCACCGCCTTGCCGGCCAGATGCTCGGCGCCGTAATCCTCCGGGAAGGTGACGTTCAGCTCCTTCTCGTCGCCGGCCTTGCTGCCGATCAGCTGCTCCTCGAAGCCCGGGATGAACTGGCCCGAGCCGAGTTCGAGCGAGACGCCCTCGCCCTTGCCGCCCTCGAACGGCACGCCGTCGAGCTTGCCCTCGAAGTCGATGACGAGCAGGTCGCCGCTGACCGAGGCGCGGCCGGCGTCGCCGTCCTCGAAGCTCTTGTTGCCCGATGCGATACGGGTCAGCGTCTCGTCGATCTCGGCATCCGAGACCGGAACCACCAGCCGCTCCAGCTTGAGACCGTCGATCGCGGCCGCCGGCACCTCGGGCAGAACCTCCAGCGTGACCGTCACTTCGGCGTCCTGGCCGGGTTCGTACGCGCCGAGCTCGACCGAAGGCTGCATCGCGGGACGCAGGCCCTTTTCGGCGAGAAGCTGCTGCACGCCTTCCTGGACCGACGTCTCCAGCGCCTGCTGCTCGAGCGCCGGGCCGTGCATCTTGCGGACGAGGTTGGCGGGGACCTTGCCGGGACGGAAGCCGGGCATGCGGATCTGCGGCGCGACCTTCTTGATCTCGCCATCCACGCGGGAGGCAATCTCGGCGCGGCTGATTTTCAGCGTGAAGGCGCGCTTCAGGCCCTCGTTCAACGTCTCGACAGTCTGCATTTCGTCTGGCTAGCCTTCTTGCGGTTCTGGAGTGGTCGGGCCGTTTGCGGAGCGCGGAGGCTGGTGCGGGCGAAGGGACTCGAACCCCCACATCTTGCGATACTGGAACCTAAATCCAGCGCGTCTACCAGTTCCGCCACGCCCGCGGCCGGACCGCCGGTCGGCGGCGTCTATAGCAACCGGGCGTCGAAGGGCAACCCGCTATCGCCCGGCGCGTTCACCCCCCGTCACTTTCAGACCACGACCCTTGCAACGGAGCGCGCCATGGCCACCATCCCCCCGCCCGGATCCATTCCCGAGACACCCCCGCTCGATCCCGGCACGGGCGGCGACGACATCGGCGCGCCGCCACCCGACATCGACATTCCCGATCCCGGCGACCCGAACGAGGCGCCGGGCGAGACGGAGGCGCATCCAAGCTGAGCGTCGGTCCCCTCCACCACCGGCTTCGCCGGCGGTCCCCCTCCCCATCTGCGATGGGGAGGAGCTGTTCTTCGCTCCTCCCTACGCGAAGCGTGGGGAGGGGGACCGCCGCGAAGCGGTGGTGGAGGGGCCCCCGCTAAACCAACATTTCCCGCGCTGGCCCCTGGCCGAGAAACGCCGACGGGCTCGCGCTCGCGCCATAGGCCCCGGCGCAGAAGATCGCGATGACGTCGCCCACCTCGGCGCGCGGCAGCCCGACCTGGTCGCCGAGCCGATCGAGCGGCGTGCACAGGCACCCACAGACCGAGACCGTCTCGACGGCATCCGACCCGACCGCGCGGGCGAGCGCCAGCGGATAGTTGCGCCGGACTACCGTCCCGAAATTGCCGCTGGCCGCGAGCTGGTGGTGCAGCCCGCCATCGACGATCAGGAAGATCTGCCCCTGGCTGTCCTTCCGGTCGAGGATCCGCGTCAGATAGACGCCTGCCTCGCCCACCAGCCAGCGCCCGAGTTCCAGCGCGAAGCCGCTGCCGGCGAGCGCCGCCGGCCGCGATGCGAGCGCATCCGCCAGCGCGGCGCCGATCCGTTCGACGTCGAGCGGCGCATCGCCGGCGAAATAGGGAATGCCGAAGCCCCCGCCGAGATTGACGAGCGGCGGCACCGCGCCGGCGGCGTCGGCAAGGCGGGCGGCGAGGTCGAGCGTCGCCGCCTGCGCCGCGACCAGCCCGTCGGCATCGAGCGACTGCGACCCGGCATAGATGTGGAAGCCGCGCCAGTCCGCGCCCGCCGCGATCAGCCTGCGCACCAGGGCCGGCACGCGATCGGCGTCGACGCCGAACGGCTTGGCGCCGCCCCCCATGCGCATGCCCGAGCCGCGCAGCTCGAAGTCGGGGTTGACCCGGACCGCCAATCGCGGCGTGCGCCCCAGCCGCGCCGCGATGTCCAGCGCACGGGTCGCCTCGCCCTCCGATTCCAGATTGAGCGTCACACCCGCCGCGATCGCGGCGGCAAGCTCGTCGTCGCGCTTGCCCGGACCCGCAAAGCTGACATGAGTGGCACCCGCCGCGTGCGCGACCGCGAGCTCGCCGCCCGACGCGACGTCGATCCCGTCGACCAGCTCCACCATCGCCGCGACCAGCGGCGGCAGCGGGTTCGCCTTCATCGCGTAATGGATGCCGACGCCGGGAAAGGCCGCGCGCAGCCGCTCCACACGGCGGGCGATCGCCTGCCGGTCATAGACGAACAGCGGCGTACCCCCAGCCGCCGCGATCAGCTCCTCCGCGCTTCGCCCGCCGACCCGGAGCGGCCCAGGCGTGGCGAAGTCGTGCGGGATGGGTCCGGTCGGCTTCATCGCGCCAGTTCGTCGCGCAGCGCGGCGCGGTCAAGCTTCCCGTTGGGCGAGCGCGGCAGCGCCACCCGCCAGATGACGGAGGCCGGCTGCATGAAGCCGGGCAGCTCGCGCTTCAGATGCGCGCGAAGCCGGTCGTCGCCGCTGCCATCGCCGGCCGCGACCAGCACCAGCCGCTGGCCGAGCCGCGGGTCGGGCGCGCCGAGCGCCACGGCCTCGTTGGTCGCGCCGCTCGCGACGGCGACGTCCTCGACCTCGGTCGGGCTGATGCGGTTGCCGGCCGACTTGATCATCTCGTCCGCCCGCCCGACGAAACGCAGAAGCCCGTCCGCGCCGCGCACGACCGTGTCGCCCGACCAGACCGCCAGTCCGCGGCCGTCCGGGGCGGGACGGAAGCGTGCGGCGGTGCGCTTCGGATCGCGCCAATAGCCCTGCGCGACGAGCGGCCCCGAATGGACCAGCTCGCCCGGTTCGCCCGGCGCGGCCGGCATTCCGTCGGGCCGGATCACGGCGATCGTGGCGAACGGGATCGGGCCGCCGATCGCGGTCGGGTGCGCGTCGATCGACGCGGGGTCGAGATAGGTCGAGCGGAACGCCTCGGTCAGTCCGTACATCGCGTAGAGGTCCGCGTCAGGGAAAAGCGCGCGCAGGCTGCGGACGAGCGGCTCGGTCAGCGCGCCGCCGCTGTTGGTGAGCCGCCGGAGCGAATCGGTCGCGTCCCATTTGGCCTCGACCAACTGCACCCAGAGCGGCGGCACCCCGGCGAGCGTAGTGATGCGGTGCCGCGCGACCGCTTTGGTCACGTCGCGCGGCGCCAGATAGTCGAGCGGCACCGCGCAGCCCCCGGCATACCAGGTCGAGAAGAGCTGGTTCTGGCCATAGTCGAACGCGAAGGGCAGCACGCAGAGCACGCGATCGTCGGCCGCCAGCTTCAGGTAATGGGCGACCGCGACGGCCCCGAGCCACAGATTGGCGTGGCTGAGCATCACGCCCTTGGGCCGCCCGGTCGAGCCCGAGGTGTAGAGGATCGCCGCCAGCGCGTCCGGGTCGCTGGTGCCGCGCGGCAACGGCGCCCCTTGCAGCGCGATCGAGGCGTCGAGCGCCAGCCGGGTCCCGGCGGGAACGTCCTCCGCGCCGAGCGTGGCCGCCCTCCCCTCGCCCGTGATCAGGAGGCAGGCGCCCGAATCGGCCAGGATGTGCGCGACCTGTGCGCGCTTGAGGAGCGGATTGACGGGCACGTGCACCGCCCCGATCCGCGGCGCGGCGAGCGGCAGCAGCGACGCGAGCAGCCCCTTGGGCAGCCAGCTCGCGACCCGGTCTCCCGCCGCGACGCCCTGCCCGCGCAGCCAGGCGGCGAGCTGGCCGACCTTCGTCTCGACCGCCTGGAAGGCAAGTGTCTCGCCCGCGACGACGAGCGCCGGGGCGTCGGGGGCGCCGCGCAAAACATGGTCGATCGGGCTCGGGACGGGATCGGGCTCTTGCACCCGCTCTCCTTTCGCGTTCATGGACGGGCAGGGATCTGAGGGCGGGACCTAGCGACTTGTGGATCAAGGGGGAATATTACGACGCCTTTCCGGCGGTCGAGACGGTCGCCAAAGGGGGGCTTGATCGCGACCACCAGGCGGCGCCGTTCGACCGGCTCGACTGGCTCAGGCAGGTCGCCGCACACGGCCCGACCGGCCGGCCGCTGATCGTGCGCGCGCGCAGCGAAGGTAGCGACGCGTGGCTGTTCATGCACCAGCCCCGGCCCGGGCGGCTGGAAGCGCTCGCCAACGACCATGCGCATCGCTTCGGTCCGATCTTCGTCGGCAGTGCCGACGATCTCCAGCGCCGCCGCCTGCTGCGCGCGATCGGCGGCCGGCTGCGGCGTCCCGGGCTCGGCATTGCGCGCATCACCCTGCCCGCGCTCGACCGCGACGATGCCGAGCTGGTCGGGCGCGCGTTCCGCCGCGCCGGCTGGGTCGCGAGCCTGCGCGCGCTGCCGCCCCGCTATCGTGCGCGCACCCCGGCGCTGGGCTTCGACGACTATCTCGAGCACCGCCCCGAGCGCATCCGCACGCTGGTCGAATCGGGCGGCAAGGGCCCGCCACTCGACTTCGAGGTCGCCGATCGCTTCTCGCCGGCGCTGTGGAGCGAGCTGGAGGCGCTGGCGCGTGGTGGCGCCGATGGCTTCCTCCGCGCGGTCGCGGAACAGGAAAGCGCGGCGGGCGGGCTGCGGCTCGGCATCGCCCGGCTCGACGAGACCGCGATGGCGGCGCAATTGTGGAGCGTCGCGGGCGGCACGGCGACTGCCCATGTGATGGTGCAGGCCCCGCGCGCGCGGGACGCGGCGGCGGGCGCGCAACTGACGGCGACGATGGCGCGCTACCTGCTGAACGTCGACCAGGTCGCGCTGCTCGACTTCGGTCCGTGCGGCCGCTGGATCCGCGACTGGGCCGACGAGACGGTCCCGCGCGCCCGGCTCGAGCTGCTCAACCCGCGCGCGCCGGTCGCCTGGGGCGGGATCTTCGCCGCGGCGGCGTCCACTCTTGTCCGCCGCGGGTCGCTCGACTAGCGAGCGCGCACCGGATTTTGCGGCGGAGATCGTCTTTTGCTACCCGAACGCCACGACGAAGTTGAGCGCACGCTGCGCGCGGTGCTGGTCGACACGCTCGGCATCGACCCCGATCGCGTGGCCGGGTTCACGTCGGCGACGGGCCTGTTCGGCGAACTGCCCGAGCTCGATTCGATGGCCGTCGCCGAATTCCTGACCGCGATCGAGGACCGGCTCGGCATCGTCATCGACGACGACGAGGTCGACGGCGACATGCTCGCCACGTTCGGCAACCTTGTGACTTACCTGGACCGCAAGGTCGCCTGACGGGGCCCAGCTCCTCCCCATCAAAGATGGGGAGGGGGACCGCGACGCGAAGCAGCGTGGTGGAGGGGCCTACGCCGCCTGGGCCTGGCTCGCCGCGAATTCCGCCTCGGCGAGGAAGCGCTCGGCGTCGAGCGCGGCCATGCAGCCGGTGCCCGCGGCGGTGACCGCCTGGCGATAGACCTTGTCCATCACGTCGCCGCACGCGAACACGCCGGGGATGGCGGTGCGCGTCGAGCCGGTCTCGACGTCGAGATAGCCGTCCTCGTCGAGCGGCAAATGCCCCTCGAACAGTGACGTCGCCGGCTGGTGACCGATCGCGACGAACGCGCCGTCGGTCGGCAAATGGCTGTGCTCGCCGGTGCGCGTGTCCTTGAGGTCCACGCCGACCAGGCCCTCGGGCATGCCGCCGGCCACGAAACGCTCGACCGTCTTGTTCCAGAGCACGGTGATCTTCGGGTTCGCGAACAGCCGTTCCTGCAGGATCCGCTCGGCGCGGAGCGAGTCGCGGCGGTGGATCAGCGTCACGTCGGGGCTGTGATTGGTGAGGTAGAGCGCTTCCTCGACCGCGGTGTTGCCGCCGCCGATCACGACCACTTTCTTGCCGCGGTAGAAGAAGCCGTCGCAGGTCGCGCACGCCGACACGCCCTTGCCGGCCAGGTGGCGCTCGCTGTCGAGGCCCAGCCACTTGGCCTGCGCGCCGGTCGCGATCACCAGCGTGTCGCCCTCATAGACGTCGCCGCCATCGCCGATCAGCCGGAACGGCCGCCGCGACAGGTCGACGTCGGTGATGATGTCGTACATCAACCGCGTACCGACATGCTCGGCCTGCTTCTGCATCTGCTCCATCAGCCACGGGCCCTGGATCACGTCCGCGAAGCCGGGATAATTCTCGACGTCCGTGGTCGTCATCAGCTGGCCGCCGGGCTGCAGGCCCTGCACCACGATCGGCTGCATCCCCGCGCGCGCACCGTAGATCGCGGCCGAGAGCCCCGCCGGCCCCGAGCCGAGGATGAGCATGCGCGTGCTGTAGGTGGTCATGGGCCGTCCGCTCCTGTTGATTCATGCGAAATAGGGAGGCCGGCGCGGCGGCGCAAATCGCGCGGCAGGCTCACTCCCACTCTCTTGTTCATAACTGGTCTAAGTAACTGTGTGGTGGCGCGTTTTCCACGCGGACGCCCGATAATCCCGCGTTGCGATCCCGCCAAATGCGCCGGCTGCCGGTCAGGTCCCTGTCTTTACCGGCAAATCAGCACGAGATCGTCATTTCCAGGCCTGAAGACGACAATCGAAGACGATCGCGCCCCGGCGGTGCCTGCGCCGGCGCGGACCTGGCAGTCCGCAGGGCGGCGACGATCGCCCGCGCATCGCCGCCGTCGTCCGCGATTACGGGATGACAGATCGCACCGACGCACCCCCAGACAGCCAGGCCGCCCATGGGACGTCGTAAGCACGGCATCCGGCGGTGAGCAGAGCGTCCGCCGACGACGCGCGGAGCGGAGGAGATACCCGAGCCTCTCCCGGGAGCTACAGTCCGAGCGCGCTCAGACCCGGGTGATCGGTCGGACGGACGCCGCTGCGGTCCCAGTGAAACAGGCGCTCGGCCGGCGTTATCGCGACGTCGTTGATGCTCGCGTGACGCTCGGCCATGTAGCCATCCTCGTCGAACAGCCAGTTCTCGTTGCCATGCGCGCGCCACCACTGGCCGGCCGCGTCGTGGAATTCATAGACGAAGCGCACCGCGACGCGGTTCTCCGATGCCGCCCACAATTCCTTGATCAGGCGGTATTCGTGCTCGCGTGCCCACTTGGCGGCAAGGAACGCCTCGATCTCGGCACGGCCGGCCAGGAAGGTCGAGCGGTTACGCCAGCGGCTGTCCGGGGTGTAGGCGAGCGCGACCCGCGCGGGATCGCGGCCATTCCAGGCGTCCTCGGCCATGCGCACCTTCTGCGCCGCGCTCTGGAAGGTGAAGGGCGGCAGCGGCGGACGGGGGGTCATGAGCGAGTCTCCTGTTCAAGTTCGGCGAGCCGCGCGCGAAGCGCAGCGTTTTCATCCGTGAGCGCCTGCATCTGCTGGCGGATCGGGGCGAGCGCGAAGCCGAGCTCGGCCTCGGTGAAGCGCGGGGTGATATGTTGCGGGCAGTTCCAGTCGAACGCCTCGACATCGATCACGAAGCCGCGCTCGACCCGGGCGGGATAGGCTGGATCGGCCAGGGCAGCGACCGTTTCGGGATCCGCGACACGCATCCGACCCAGCAGCTTCAACCGGCGGCGATTGGGATAATCCATCAGGAACAGAGCGACGCGGTCTTCGGTCGCGACATTGCCCAGCGTCAGATATTGCTTGTTGCCGGCAAAATCGGCGAACCCCAGGCGTCGCTCGTCGAGCACGCGCAGGAAGCCGGCCGGGCCGCCGCGATGCTGGATATAGGGCCAGCCGTCCGGATTGACGCTGGCGACGTAGAAGCTGTCGCGCGCGGCAATGAACGCGACCTCCTTGGCACCCAGGCGGTCGGGCGCATCGCTATCCGCCCCCATCCGCGCATAAGCCGCGCGGCTGCCCGCTGCGGTCTGCGCGGCAAGGGCGGCGTCGCCAGCGACGATGTCGAGGAAGCGATAGGCCATGATCGCGCCTTTCGAGCAAAGGGGTGGCCGACGCGCCCGGGAGGAAGCGCGTCGGCTGGGGGGGGGACGATCAGGCGGCCTGGGCGGCGCGCACGACCGGGAAGTCGATGTCGGTGTCGGCGACATTGTTGACATAGTTGGTCAGCACGTTGACCGCGACGAGCGCGACGATCTCGATCACCTGCGCTTCGCTGAAACCGGCGAGCTTGACCGCCGCGAGATCGGCATCGCTCACGCGGCCACGGCTGGCGACCACCTTGGTCGCGAACACCAGCGCGGCGTCGGCGCGCGGGTCGCCCGAATGGCCGGCGCGGTTCAGCGCGATTTCGCCAGCGTCGATCTTGGCCAGGTTCAGGCCGAGATAGGTGTGCGCCGACAGGCAATAGTCGCAGCCATTCGCCTGGGCCACCGCCAGCGCGATGCGCTCACGGGTCTTGGCGTCGAGCGCCTTGCCGAGGGCGCCGTTGAGGCCGAGCAGCCCCTCGAGCGCGGCGGGCGACTGGCCGACCAGGCGGAACAGGTTGGGGACGACGCCGAGCGACTTCTCGACGGCGTCGAACAGCGGTCGCGACGCGGCAGGCGCGGCTTCGCGGGCGGGAATGGTCAGGCGGGACATCGGGTTTCTCCTCGGGAATGTCGGGGTGGCATCAGCGCCGGGGATTGAGATAGGCCCATCAGTCCTGATCGATAATAATCTGATTTGACACTTCATTGCTTCAATGGTTGAAATAATCCGATGGACCGGATCGATGCCATGCGCGCCTTTCTGGCGGTTGCCGACCGCGGCAGCTTCACCCAGGCGGCGGCCGCGCTGCGCCTGTCCAGCGCGGCGGCGACGCGGGCGGTCGCGCAGCTGGAGGCGGAGCTGGGCGTGGCGCTGCTGGCGCGCACGACGCGGTCGGTGCGGCTCACCGAGCGTGGCGCGATCTATGCCGATCGCTGCCGCCGCCTCCTGGCCGAGCTGGACGATGCCGCCAGCGTCGTGCGGGGTGAAGATGCCGCGCCGCGCGGCACGCTGCGCATCACCGCGCCGGTGCTGTTCGGGCGGCTGCACATCCTACCGATCGCGGAGCAGCTGGCCGACGCGCATCCAGAGCTCGCGCTCCGGATGACCTTTGTCGATCGGGTGACGCATCTGGTCGAGGAAGGCTTCGACCTTGCGGTGCGGATTGGGCCGCTCGCCGACAGCGCCTTGATCGGCGTGCCCCTGACCGATGTTCGCCGCGTCACTGTCGCCAGTCCGGCCTATCTGGCGGCGAGCGGCACGCCGGAAACCCCCGCCGACCTGCGCCGCCACCGCATCGTCGCGTTCGAGGGTATCGGGTCCACCAACGACTGGCGGTTCGGCGCGCGGGGCGAAACGGGCGTGCTCGTCCAGCCGCGCCTGTCGGTCAACAGCGCCGCCGCCGCCATTGCCAGCGCCGAGCGCGGCCATGGCGTGACGCGCGCACTGTCCTATCAGGTCGAGGGCGCGCTGGCGGCAGGGCGGCTGGTGCGCGTGCTCGAAGCGTTCGAGCCGATGCCGGTGCCGGTGACCCTGCTCTACCAGGCAAGCAGGCGGGGGGCGCCGAACATCGCCGCCTTCGTCGCGGCGGCGCGGGCTTATTTTCAGGCGGCGAAGGTCAGGACGGCTCCGCCTGGCGACTCATCCGCGCCAGCAGCGCCGCCGCGTTGAGCTCCAGAATATCAGGACGGCCGGTGACATCGATCGAACCGGGATAGACGACGCGCATTGCGAAGACCGCCCCTCTCGCTGTCCTTTCGACATCTTCGGTGCCGCTGGCGTCCCGCGCGTCAAACCATGTCGATCGCATAAACCAGAAAGGCACGCTGCTCCCGAGATAGCGTCGATCCGGACCCGGCAGGCCATGCCCGGATAGCACTGTGGCGCGAAGCGATCATAGATTGGCAGGGCAGCGGACGGCAGCAATGGGCCTTGCCGCCTTATCTCGCTGAATGGACGTCCGGTTCCGCCACCCGGAGCCTAAAGCAGACCGCCCCCAGTATCCTCAGCAGGTTCGAGTAGGTCGCCGAAGAAGCTTCAGGAACTATCGCGAGCATCCGCGAACCGATTTTACGCTTTTGCCCGCTAAAGTCGCCGATCGCCGACGCTCCTACTCCCCCTCACTCCCACTCGATCGTGCCGGGCGGCTTCGAGGTATAGTCGTAGACGACGCGGTTGATGCCCTGCACCTCGTTCACGATCCGCGTCGCCACGCGCGCGAGGAAGCTCGCGTCGAACGGGTAAATGTCGGCGGTCATGCCGTCGACCGAGGTGACGGCGCGGAGCGCGCAGACCGAGTCATAGGTGCGGTGATCGCCCATCACGCCCACGGTGCGCACCGGCAGCAGCACGGCGAAGGCCTGCCAGATCGCGTCGTAGAGCCCGGCGTTGCGGATCTCCTCGAGATAGATCGCGTCGGCCTTGCGCAGGATGTCGCATTTCTCCTTGCTGACCTCGCCGGGGATGCGGATCGCGAGGCCGGGCCCGGGGAACGGGTGCCGGCCGACGAACGCGTCGGGCAGGCCCAGCTCGCGGCCAAGTTCGCGGACCTCGTCCTTGAACAGCTCGCGCAAGGGTTCGACGAGCTTCATGTCCATGCGCTCGGGCAGGCCGCCGACATTGTGGTGGCTCTTGATCGTCACCGACGGACCGCCGGTGAAGCTGACGCTCTCGATCACGTCCGGATAAAGCGTGCCCTGCGCGAGGAATTCGGCGCCGCCGATCTTCTTCGCCTCGTCCTCGAACACGTCGATGAAGGTCTTGCCGATGAACTTGCGCTTCGCCTCGGGGTCGCTGACGCCGGCGAGGCCGGACAGGAACAAGGTCTCGGCATTCACATGGACGAGCGGGATGTTGTAGGCGCCGCGGAACAGGCTGACCACCTGCTCGGCCTCGCCCTTGCGCATCAGGCCATGGTCGACGAACACGCAGGTGAGCTGGTCGCCGATCGCCTCGTGGATCAGCACCGCCGCCACCGCCGAATCGACGCCGCCCGAAAGGCCGCAAATCACCCGCCCCTTGCCGACCTGCGCGCGGATCTCGGCGATCTTGGTCTGGCGATACTCGGCCATCGTCCAGTCGCCGCGGCAGCCGCAAATGTGGCGGACGAAGTTGGCGAGCAGCTTGTGGCCGTCGGGCGTGTGGACGACTTCCGGGTGGAACATCAGGCTGTAGAAGCGACGCGCCTCGTCGGTCGCGACGGCATAGGGCGCGCCTTCGGACCGGGCGACGACCGCGAAGCCGGGCGGAAGCTGCTCGACCCGGTCGCCATGGCTCATCCAGACCTGGTGGCGCTCGCCTTCGGCCCACAGCCCGTCGAACAGCGCGGACCGGCCGGAAATCTCGATATAGGCGCGGCCGAACTCGCGGCTTTCCGACGGCGCCACGCGCCCGCCGAGCTGGTGCGACATGGTCTGCTGGCCGTAGCAGATGCCGAGAATCGGCAGCCCGGCGTCGAAGATATGCTGCGGCGCGCGCGGGCTGTCGGCCCATGTCACCGAAGCCGGGCCGCCCGACAGGATGATGCCCTTGGGCTTCATCCGCTCGAACGCCTCGGCGGCGCTGTTGAACGGCGCGATCTCGCTATAGACCCCGGCCTCGCGCACGCGGCGGGCGATGAGCTGGGTGACCTGACTGCCGAAGTCGACGATCAGGATGGAATCATGCGGCTGGGTGTCCATGGCCGGCTGATAAGGGCGAGCAGCCGAGGTGAAAAGCCCCCGCTCTCAGCTCCTCCCTACGCGCAGCGTGGGGAGGGGGACCGCGACGCGAAGCGTCGGGGTGGAGGGGTGCGAGCCGTCCACCTCCGCTCGCCCCTCCACCACCGGCTGCGCCGGCGGTCCCCCTCCCCATCTCACGATGGGGAGGAGTTGCACTCTCAGCTCCTCCCTACGCGCAGCGTGGGGAGGGGGACCGCGACGCGAAGCGTCGGGGTGGAGGGGTGAGCGATATGTCCACCTCCGCTTGCCCCTCCACCACCGGGCTGCGCCCGGCGGTCCCCCTCCCCATCTCACGATGGGGAGGAGTTGAGAGGCCTTATCGGCGCGCCATGAAGTCGCGGACCTGGAGGTCCACGATCTGGCCGCCCTGGACCGAGCAGCGAAAGCTCCACGGGTCGCGGCGCTGGGCGCGCCAGCTCTCGCGGGTCTCGATCACGCCCTGGACCTCCCAGCCGTCGCGGGTGCGGTCGACGCGCTCGATGTCGCGCACCGAGGCCAGGCGGGCGATCGAATAGCCTTCGTCCTCGGCGGCAAGCGCGCAGGCCTCGACGGCATCCTCTTCGCTCGCGATCGCGAATCGCTCCTCGCCGGACACGCGCCCGCCGGTGCCCTCGGCATAGCCGCGGCGCGCCTCGCGCATCGCCTGGCGCGCGGCGACCTTCGCGTCGGCAGCGGCGCGCTCGGCCGCGATCGTCGCCTCGCCCACGGCGCGCCCGATCTCGCGCGAGGTCTGCGGGTCGACGATCTGCGCGCCGGCGGCCACCGGCGTTGCGAGCAGGCCAAGCATCGTGGCCGAAATCAGGAAGCTCTTCATGGCGTCACGTCCTCTGTTCAGACGGAATCAAAGACGGGAGCCATGTAGCGGTTCCCGACTGGCTGGCCGATGAACGCCGGCGCCGCCCCCTGTTCAGGGACGGCGCGCCCCGATTACTTGACGTCGAGACCGGTCCACTTGGCGATGAACGCCCAGCGATCCGCGGCTTCCTCGATGATCTTGTCGGTCGGCTTGCCCGAGCCATGGCCGGCGCGGGTCTCGATCCGGATCAGGTGCGGCTTCGGGCCGATCGCGCTGTTCTGCAGCATCGCGGCATATTTGAAGCTATGGCCCGGGACGACGCGGTCGTCGGTGTCGGCGGTGGTGACCAGGATGGCCGGATAATCCTTGCCCGCCTTGATGTTGTGATAGGGCGAATAGGCGTAGAGCGTCCGGAAGTCGGCCTCCTTCGACGGATAGCCGTAATCGTCGACCCAGTAGCGTCCCGCCGTGAAGCGGTCGAAGCGCAGCATGTCCATCACGCCGACCGCGGGCAGCGCCGCCGCGAACAGGTCGGGCCGCTGGTTGACGACCGCGCCGACGAGCAGGCCACCGTTCGAGCCGCCATGGACGGCGAGCTGATCGCGGCCGGTGATGCCTTCGCGGATCAGATACTCGCCCGCCGCGATGAAGTCGTCGAACACGTTCTGCTTGTTCTTGAGCCGGCCGGCATCGTGCCAGGCCTTGCCATATTCGCCGCCGCCGCGAAGATTCGCGACCGCGAGCACCCCGCCTTTGTCCACCCAGCCGAGGAAGGTCGGCGAGAAGCCGGGCGTGACGGGCACGTTGAACCCGCCATAGCCGTAGAGCAGCGTCGGCGCCGGGCCGGTCGCGCCCTTCTTGCGCACGACGAACATCGGCACGCGGGTGCCGTCCTTCGACGCGTAGAAGCGCTGCTCGACCGAGAAGTCTTCGGGATTGAACGCGACCTTGGGCTCGGCCCAGGGCGTCACCTGCCCGCTCTTCACGTCGTAGCGGAAGACGGTCGCCGGGGTCGCGTAGCTCGAGAAGGAGAAGAAGGTCTCGTCGTCCTCGGGCTTGCCGCCGAAGCCGGATGCGGTGCCGATTCCGGGCAGCGGGATGGTGCCGAGCTTCTGGCCCTTGAGGTCGTAGCGGCGCACCTCGGTCTTGGCATCGACCAGGTAGGACGCGAACAGCGTGCCGCCGACGATCGACGCATTGTCGAGCGTCGCCGCGTCCTCGGGGACGATCGTCACCGGCCGCGGGTTCGCCGCCGCGACGTCGAGCGTCACGACGCGCAGCCGCGGCGCGCCCTTGTTGGTCGCCCAGACGAACATGTCGCCCTGGTTGCCGATATAGCGCCAGTCATTCTCGAGGCCCTTGATCAGCGTCCGAGGCTTGGCGCTCGCGCTCGCCACGTCGACGAGCGTGATCTCGTAGCGCTCGTCGGTGCCCTCGGACGAGGTGACGATCAAATAGCGTCCGTCGTCGCTCACCTCGGCGGTGTGGTTGAGCTTCGGCCGGTCGGGCGTCGCATAGATCTTGCGGTCCTGCGCCTGCGGCGTGCCGAGCCGGTGGAAATAGACTTCCTGGTTCTCGTTCAGCGCCTGGAACTTGCCGCCAGCCGGCTGGGCGAAGCGCGAATAGTAGAAGCCCGACCCGTCCTTGGCCCAGGCGAGATTGGAGAACTTCACCCACTCGATGGCGTCGCCGGTCTCCTTGCCGGTCGCGACGTCGAGCACCTTGACCGTGCGCCAGTCGGTGCCGCCGTCCTGCACCGAATAGGCGAGCAGCTTGCCGTCGTCGGACGGGACCCACTCGGCAAGCGCGGTCGCGCCGTCCTTGGCCCAGGGATTGGGGTCGATCAGCACCCGTCCCGCGCCGTCCAGCGCATCGCGGACGAACAGCACCGACTGGTTCTGGAGCCCGTCATTGTGCGTGTAGAAATAGCGGCCGCCCATCTTCCGGGGCGCCGAGAAGCGCTCGTAATCGTAGAGCTGCTTCATCCGCGCCTTGAACGCCTCGCGCCCGGGCAGGCTCGCCAGATAGCGCTGGGTGACCGCATTCTCGGCCGTCACCCACGCGCGCACCTTCGGATCCTGGCGGACGTCGTTCTCGAGCCAGCGATAGGGATCGGCGACCTTCACGCCGAATTGTTCCTCGACCCGCGTCTCGGCATCGGTGTTCGGATAGGCGAGCTGGGCGGGGGAAACGGCGGTGACGTTCATCTGGGCGGAAGCAACCGTGGCAGTGGACAAGAGGCAGGCAACAAGAATTCGCATCGAAAGCTCCGGGTGACGAGCCCTGACGGGTAGCAGACGCCGACGGGCGTTCAACTCCCTTCGCGGGGAGCCCCTCCACCACCGCTTCGCGGCGATCCCCCTCCCCATCTGCGATGGGGAGGAGCTGTTCTCGCTCCTCCCTGCGCTTGCGCGGGGAGGGGGACCGCGACGCGAAGCGGCGTGGTGGAGGGGTCGCGATGCCCCCCGCAAGCCCAGCGAGGAGCTACGCTCTCCCCGCCCGCTCGAACAGCCACACCCGGAGCGCGCTCGCCAGGTTCGGGGGGTCGGGCGCCTCGATCCGTTGGGCGTCGATCCGCGCGACCAGCGCCGACAGCGGCAGGCGCGCGGCGGCGGCCTCCGCCTCGAGCGCGGCCCAGAAGACCGGCTCGAGGCTGATCGAGGTCGCGTGGCCGGCGATGGTGATCGACCGCTTGACCGGGCCGCTCACCGTCGCGGCCGATCAGTACATGTGCTGGCCGCCATTGATCGACAGCGTCGAGCCAGTGACGAAGCCCGCATCCTCGCCGCACAGGAAGACCACGCCGCGCGCGATCTCGTCGGCGCGGCCGAGCCGGCCGACCGGGATCTTGGCGACGATCTTCTCGAGCACATCGGGCGGCACGGCCGCGACCATGTCGGTGTCGATATAGCCAGGCGCGATCGCATTCACGGTGATGCCGCCGCGCGCGCCTTCCTGGGCCAGCGCCTTGGTGAAGCCATGGATGCCCGACTTGGCGGCGGCGTAGTTCACCTGGCCATATTGGCCTGCCTGCCCGTTGATCGAGCCGATGTTGACGATGCGGCCATATTTGCGGTCGCTCATATTCGCCCACACCGCCTTGGCCATGTTGAAGCAACCGCCGAGATTGGTGTCGATCACCTCGTCCCAGGCCTGGCGGTTCATCTTCTTCATCGTGCCGTCGCGAGTGATGCCGGCGTTGTTGACCAGCACGTCGACCGGCCCCAGCTCGGCCTCGACCTGCGCGACGCCGGCCAGGCAGGCGTCGAAATCGGCCACGTCCCACTTATACGCCTTGATGCCGGTCCGGTCGGTGAAGGCGCGTGCGCGCTCGTCATTGCCGGCATAGTTCGCCGCGACCGTCATTCCCGCATCGCGCAGCGCGAGGCTGATCGCCTCGCCGATGCCACGTGTTCCGCCCGTCACGATCGCTACCCGCGTCATTGCCATCCTCTCCGTCTGTTTATCCGGTTGAGGCTGTGGTTAGGCGGCCGGCAACCACCCCGCAAGTTCACGCGCAAGTAAAGTCCGCAAGAGCTGCATCCCCTGCTCGCCGTCGTTCAGACAAGGCAGATAGGCGAAGTGGGTCCCGCCCGCCTGCTCGAAGCTTTCGCGTCCGCGGATCGCCAGCTCCTCCAGCGTCTCCAGGCAATCGGCCGAGAAGCCCGGGGCGACGATCGCGACCTTGCGAAAGCCCTGCTCGGGAAGTGTCTCGAGCACTTCGTCGGTGGCCGGCTCCAGCCACTTGGCGCGGCCGAACCGCGACTGGAACGTGACCCGAACGGGCCGGCCGAGCGCGTCGGCGAGCAGCCGTGCGGTCTTCTGGCAATGGCAGTGATAGGGATCGCCCAGTTCAAGCGTGCGCAGCGGCATGCCGTGGAAGCTGGTGACGATCACGTCGGGCACGAAGTCCAGGCCCGCGATACCGGCCTCGATCGAGCCCTTGAGCGCGGCGATATAGGCGGGATCGTCGTAATAGGGCGGAAGGGTCCGGAGCGCGGGCTGCCAGCGCATCGCGGCGAGCACCTCGAACGCCTTGTCGTTGGCGGTGGCGGTCGTCGCGCCGCAATATTGCGGGTAGAGCGGCGCGAGCAGGATGCGCTCGCAACCGGCGGCCTTCATCGCCGTGAGCTTCGCCTCGATCGAGGGCTGGCCGTAACGCATCGCCCAGTCGACCATCACGTCGGGCCCGAACGCGCCCTGCAGCCGCTCCGACTGCTTCTTGGTGTAGGCGGCGAGCGGCGAGCCGTCCTCGCTCCAGACGAGGCCGTAGGCATGCGCCGATTTTTGCGGGCGCGTGTTGAGGATGAAGCCCCGCAGGATCGGCTGCCAGGCGATCGGCGGGATCTCGACCACCCGGCGATCCGACAGGAACTCGGCGAGATACCGGCGTACGGCCGGGACCGTCGGCGCGTCGGGCGTGCCGAGGTTGATCAGCAATACCCCCACGCGCCGCGCGGGGATCGACGGATGATCGCTCGGCCTCATGCAACTCCCAACTGGATCGGCAATCGCCGATAGCGGCGTCCGGTCGCGGCGAACAGAGCATTCGCGATGGCGGGCGCGACCGGCGGTACCGCCAGCTCGCTGACCCCGCCCGGCTCGGCCGCGCTGGGTAGCAGCTCGACAGTGATCTCCGGCGCGTCGGCGAGGCGCGGCAAGCCGAGGTCGCGAAGCTGGCGCGCACCGGCGACACCGCCGGCCAGGCCCGGCGCGCAGCCCAGCGCGAGCGCCATGCCGAACACCAGCCCGCCCTCGATCTGCTGGCGCACGAGATCGGGGTTGATCAGCCGCCCGGCGTCGACGACCGCCGCGAGCCGGTCGACCCGGATGCGGCCATTGTCGCCCCGCGCTTCGGCAAGGACGGCGATCGCGCTGCCATGAGCGCTGTGCACGGCAAGCCCCTGCGCCGTTCCCGGCTCACCCCCCTGCCAGCCGCCCAGCGCGGTCAGGGTCGACAGGCAGCGCGCGAGCCGCGGATTGCCGCCCAGCATCGCCATGCGGAACGAGAAGGGCTCCAGCGCCGAGATGCGCGCGAGCTCGTCGACGAAGCTTTCGGTGAAAAAGGCCGTGTAGCCGTGCGCCGCGCCGCGCAGGTAACCGAGCGGCAGGTCGAGCGCGACCGGGTGATGGTCGACCGCCAGCGCGGGGATGGCATAAGGCGGCTCGGCCCCGGCGACCGCGAAGCCGTCGGGCCCCTGCGTCGCCAACGCGCGGGCGATGTCCTGGTCGGCAAGGAGAGTCTCGGCGACGGCGCGGCCGTAGCGCGGGACCGCGATCTTGGCCTGCCACGCCTGCACGCGCCCGCCGCCCAGCCGGGCGGTCAGCCGCGCGCGCGCCGGCGGGCGCAGGCGGTCGTGGTAGATGTCCTCGACCCGGCTCCATTGCAGCTGGACCGGGCGCTTGAGCCGGATGGCGAGGGTCGCCGCCTGGATCGCCGCGTCGCTGTCGATGCCGCGGCCGAAACCGCCGCCGACCTGCATCGGGTGGACGACCACCTGCGCGGGCGCGAGGCCCAGCGCGGCCGCAACCGTGGCGCGGGCCGCGGCCGGCGCCTGGGTCGGCAGCCAGAGCTGGAGCCGGCCGTCGGCGAAGCTTGCCGTCGCGGCGACCGGCTCGATCGCGGCGTGCACCGCCGGCGCGACGCGGTAATCCGCATAGTGCACCGTCGCGCCGGTGAACGCGGCGGCGAGGTCGCCCCGCGCCGCGATGCGATCGCCGCCGCTTTCGAGTCCCGCGCCGAGCGCCGCATCCACGGCCGCGTCGTCGAGCGCCGGCCGCGTCGCGAAGCGGGGGCGCATCGCGTCGAGCGCGCGGTTGGCCGCCCACCAATTGTTCGCGACCGCCGCGACCCAGCCGGGCGTATCGACGACCGCAAGCACGCCGGGCACGCGATCCGCGGCCGCCTTGTCGAGCCCGACCAGCCGCACCGCGCCGCGCGGCGCCTGGCGGATCGCGGCGAAGACCATGTCCGGCAGCCGCAGGTCGGCGGCGAAGTTCGCGCTGCCGTCGAGCTTGGCGGGGGTGTCGAGCCGCGGCAGCGACTCTCCCGCCAGCCGGTCGTCGTCGGTCATCCGCAGCGGCGGCGCGGCGGGCGCGGCGACCGCCGCGGCCTCCGCCGCCAGCTCGGCGAAGCGCAGCCTTTTGCCCTCGTGGACGACGAAGCCGCCCGCTGCGTCGCACGCCTCGGCGGCGACGTCCCAGCGCGACGCCGCGACCGCGCAGAGCTGCCCGCGCGCGGTGGCCGCCGCGGCCCGGAGCGGCGCCTCGAAGCTGCGGACCGAGGTCGATCCGGCCGTGACCGTCAGCATGCCGCGCGTCCCCGCTTCCTCGGCGAAGCGGACCGGCATCCGGCCGGTCGCCGCGAACAGCTCGCGCGCGAAGAGCCGGTTCGCGTAGAGCGGGTTGAGCGGCGCCGATTCGACCCCGATCGTGCGCCAATCCGCGCCGAGCTCGTCGGCGACGATCTGTCCGAAGGCGGTGAACACGCCCTGCCCCGTCTCCGCCTGCGGCACGACCACCGTGACGCGGCCATCCTCGCCGATCTTCAGATAGGGCCCGAACAGGCTCTCGCCCTTGCCGGCGCGCAGGTTGGCGGCATAGCGGCGCGGCCACGCGGCCCAGGCGACGACCAGCCCGATGCCCGCGCCGCCCCCGATCAGCAGCCGCCGCCGCGTCAGCCCGCCCGTCTCGTCCCGCACCCGCATCCGCCCGCTGCCGCCCTTGCCCCGCTGATAGTCAAGCCGCGGTCACCGCGCCACCGCCCGCGTGCACGTAGAAGCCGCGGGTGTCGCGGGCCGCTTCCTCCGCGACGACGCCCTGGATCCAGTCGCGAAAGGCGCGGATCTTCGCCGATTGCCGGCGGTGCTCGGGATAGACGAGGTAGAAGTCGGACGGATCGAAGGCGACCGCGTCGAGCAGGGGCACCAGCCGCCCGGCATCGATCTCGGCGCGCCACAGGATCGGGTTCAGCACGGCCGCGCCCAGGCCCGCGATCGCCGCCTGTCCTTCGGCGAGCTGGGTGTCCAGCCGGATGCCGCGCTGGACCGCGCCCGGCGTGCCGCCGATCTGCGCCGCCCAGGTGCGCCACCAGCTGTCGTCGGGGCTGATCCGCTGCAGCGACATCACGTGGTCGGGCGTCCGCACCGGGGGCACGGTCGTCAGATAGGCGGGGCTTGCGAACACCATCAGCGGCATCCGCATCAGGAAATGCGCGCAAAGCCCGGGCCAGCTCCCCGATCCGCCGCGCACCGCGACGTCGACATCGTCGCGGGCGAAGTCGACAAGCTCGTTTGATGTGTGGAGGCGCACCGCGATGTCCGGCACGCGAAGCTGGAACGCGCCGATCCGGGGTGCCAGCCAGTTCGGGCCGAAGGTGCTGGAGCAGCTCACCGACAGCACGCCGTCGCTGCTCGACCGGGCCAGGCTGAACGCGTCGTCGAGACCGTCGAAGGCAGCGGCGACCAGCGGCGCGATGCGGCGCCCGGTCTCGCTCAGCGTCACGCGCCCCTTCTCGCGCCGGAACAGGTTGGTGCCCAGCCGCTCCTCGAGCAGCCGGATCTGATAGCTGACCGCCGCCTGCGTCATGCCCAGCTCGCTCGCGGCGGAGGTGAAATTCTGGTGTCGCGCCGCCGCTTCGAACACACGCACGGCGGCAAGGGGCGGCAAGTGGCGCATCGTGCGGACAATAAGCTTGGCTTATGGCGCGCGTCCAACGCTTTGTTGGCGTTCCCGGCCCGTAACGAGCATCTCCACGGGATCGGCGCCCGCCCCCGCCGCCGAGTCAGGAGACACGAGATGCGCGACGAAATGGATGACCGGATGTACCAGTATCTCCGCCACGACCTGAACGCGTCGCTCGTCCGGCTGGCCCATGCCGTCGGCGTGGTGTTCGACCGGCTGACGGCCCAGCTCTACGACGCGCCCTGGTCGCGCGAGCGCAAGCGGGGCTGCCCCGATTCGAAGCTAACGACGCTTTAGCCAGATGCGGTCGGGAAGTGTTTACGCGGCTGCGTGACACTCCCGGCCGATGCAACTCGGTCGGATCGCCCTGACAGCGGCCCTCGCCGCCACCGCGCCGCTGCTCGGCGCGAGCATCGACCGCACGGCTGCCGTCGAGGACCGGCTGCTCGCCGCGCACAATCGCGAGCGGGCCGCGATCGGGGTCCCCGCGCTCGAATGGGACCCGCAGCTCGCCGCCGACGCCGCGATCTGGGCGCGGGCGCTGGCCGAAAGCGATCGCTTCATGCACTCGCCGGCAGACCCGACCGATCCCCTCGTGCAGGGCGAGAATCTCTGGGCCGGCACCCGCGGCGCCTGGGCGCCCGAGGAGATGGTCGGCCTGTGGATCGCCGAGAAATCCGATTACAGGCCCGGCATCTTCCCCGCGGTGTCGCGCAGCGGCAGCCTGGAAAAGGTCGGCCACTACACCCAGCTGATCTGGCGCGCGACGCGCAAGGTCGGCTGCGCGCTCGCGACCGGCACCCGCGAAGACATCCTCGTGTGCCGCTATTCGACGGGCGGCAACGTGATCGGCGAACGCGTCGTCTGACCCGACCGGGCGCCCGGAAGACGGTCTGCCTCGCCCGACTTCACGCGCGCCAGCGCCTCAAGCCGCCAGCTAGCTCACTTCGGCAGGTCACCATCGCTACGGATTCGACGAAGACATCGTCGTTCCACCTCGGCCGCGTCAGCCCGGCCTCTTGCGACCTTGGCGCATTGCTTCGCCGCCAGCCGCTTCTCGAGCCAGGTCACCGGTGCGGGCCGGATGATCCCGGTCCTGACGTCGACCTTGAACCCGCCCGCAACGGCCGGCACGAGCGACAGCAGGATGGGCAGGAGGAAGACAATCAACGCAGACTGACCATGTAGCCGTCGAAACTCATCCAGCAGGCGGAACACACAGCCGTTACTCTCTCCCCATCCATAGTTCTCCAGACCCCCATCTTTTGGCCAGCCGAGACCAGCTGTATCAAACCCGCCAGCTATCAACTGGTCTTCACCCTGGGTCAGATCACGAAGATGTCTGTCTTTGTTCGGCGAAACTGCGACCCTCTTTTCTGGAACTGAATATCATCCTGATCCACCGAAAAAGGGCAAAGAGTTTCTCATCCGAAGTGGAGCATTCTGCTGCGGCGGTTCATCAAGCGAAGGCGAACGCTGCCCAGGCGGCGGGCGCCCGCCGCCCCGCCCCCACGCTCAATTGCCTGTTCCACCCGCTTCCGTTATAGGCCCGCAACCCGCCTCGGCGGCGCGCCTTTCGATCGCGCGCTCCGGGGCGCTATCATTTTACTCGCGCGCCGATTTTCGCGCGTCACAGGAGCTTCTGCCATGGCCCGCCGCCGCCAAATCTATGAAGGCAAGGCCAAAATCCTCTACGAGGGTCCGGAGCCGGGAACGCTGATCCAGTATTTCAAGGACGACGCCACGGCCTTCAACGCGCAGAAGCGCGGCACGATCAGCGGCAAGGGCGTGCTCAACAACCGCATCTCCGAGCATATCTTCACCCTGCTCGGCCATATCGGCGTGCCGACCCACTTCATCCGTCGCCTCAACATGCGCGAGCAGCTGATTCGCCAGGTCGAGATCATCCCGATCGAGGTGGTCGTCCGCAACGTCGCCGCAGGCACGCTGTCGAAGCGGCTCGGCATCGAGGAAGGCACCCAGCTTCCCCGCACGATCATCGAATATTGCTACAAGGACGACGCGCTCGGCGATCCGATGATCTCGGAGGAGCATATCGCCTGCTTCGGCTGGGCGAGCCAGGACGAGATGCACGACATCCAGGACATGGCGATCCGGATCAACGACTTCATGTGCGGCCTGTTCGCCGGGATCGGCATCCGCCTGGTCGACTTCAAGCTCGAGTTCGGGCGGATCTGGGACAATGACTATAGCCGCGTGATCCTCGCCGACGAGATCAGCCCCGATGGCTGCCGCCTGTGGGACATCGAGTCGGGCGAGAAGCTCGACAAGGACCGGTTCCGCCGCGACCTGGGCGGCGAGGTCGAGGCCTATCAGGAAGTCGCGCGCCGGCTCGGCCTGCTTCCCGAGGGCGAGACCGCGGTGCTCGACCTCGAATCGCATCGCAAGCGGCGCGGCCGCTGAGCCGGGGACGGCGGGAACCTTGCCCGCCGGCCTTTGCGGCGGCATAGCGCGATCGACTCCCGCCAGCCGAGGTTCGCCATGAAAGCCCGCATCTTCGTCACGCTCAAGAACGGGGTGCTCGATCCCCAGGGCAAGGCCATCCACCATGCGCTGGAGGGGCTGGGCTTCGGCGGCGTCAACGACGTGCGGGCGGGCAAACTGATCGAGCTCGACCTGGCCGAGGGCACCAGCGACACCGATATCGAGGCGATGTGCACCAAGCTGCTCGCCAACACGGTGATCGAGAATTTCCGCATCGAGCGGCTCGCGTGAAAAGCGCCGTCATCGTCTTCCCCGGCTCCAACTGCGATCGCGACCTCGCCGTCGCGATCGAGGCGGTGACCGGGCGCGCGCCGGCGATGGTCTGGCACCGCGACACCGAACTGCCCGCGGACACCGGCCTGATCGCGCTTCCGGGCGGCTTTTCCTATGGCGACTATCTGCGCTGCGGCGCGATCTCGGCGCGCAGCCCGATCGTGCGCGAGGTGATCGCCGCGGCCGAGCGGGGCGTGCCGGTGCTGGGCGTCTGCAACGGCTTCCAGGTCCTGACCGAGACCGGGCTGCTGCCCGGCGCGCTGATGCGCAATGCCGGGCTGAACTTCGTCTGCCGCAACGTCGCGCTCAGGGTCGACAACGCCCAGTCGGCGTTCACCAGCCGCTATGCGGCGGGCGAGACGATCACCGTCCCCGTCGCGCACCATGACGGCAATTACTTCGCCGACGAGACGACGCTCGACCGGCTCGAGGGCGAGGGCCGAATCGCTTTCCGCTATGCCGAGCCGGTCAACGGTTCCGCGCGCGACATTGCCGGCATCCTCAACCCGGGCGGCAACGTGCTGGGCATGATGCCGCATCCCGAGCGCCGGATCGAAGCCGCGCACGGCGGCGCGGACGGCCGGCGGCTCTTCGAGGGCCTGCTGGAGACGGTGGGAGCCTGATCGCAGCCATGGCGACCGATCCGCTCGGCTGCGACGACTGCCCGGTGCGCGATCTCGCCGTCTGTGCCGGCCTCGGCGAGGTCGAGCGCCACGCGCTCGCCCGGCTCGGCCGCCGGCGCAGCTTCGCGCGTGGCGAGACGGTGTTCCTGGCGGGCGAGGACAATCTCGCCTGCGCGACCCTGGTTTCGGGGGCATTGAAGCTCGCGCGCATCGACAGCGAAGGCGTCGAGCGCACCGTCGCGCTGATCCACCCTGCCGGCTTCCTCGCCCGGCTGTTCGCGACCTCGATCGACTGCACCGCGACGGCGCTGACCGCGACCGAGATGTGCCTCTTCCCCCGCGACCTGATCGAGCGCGAGATGCGGACCCATCCGGCGTTCATGGAGCGGGTGCTGCGCGCGACCGTCGAGCAGCTCGACGAATCGCGCGCGCTGATCGATCTGATCGGACGCCGCGATGCGCGCGCACGGGTGGCGGGCCTGCTGCTGGTCTTCCTCGCCGGCTGCTGCGACGGCACGCCCGTCGACGGCGCCCGCATCGAGCTGCCGCTCACCCGCGGCGAGATGGCGTCCCTGCTCGGCCTCACCATCGAGACGGTCAGCCGGCAGCTGACCGCGCTCGAAGCCGCCGGCGCGATCCGCCGGGTCGGGCTGCGCCACCTGGTCGCGCCCGACGTCGCGGCGCTGCGCGCGGCGGCGAATTAGCGCCGCGAGAACAGCCGCGTCCAGCGCGCGAGCGCGGAGATCGCCGTCGGCCAGGCCATCGTGTTCACGACGTCCTTCAGGCTGCCGTTCCAGTTGTGCCCGCGCCCGCCCATCACCGAGTCCGCGGCATCCCAGACCTCTCCCGCCCCGGCGACCGCAAGCACCAGCAGCCACAGCTTCGGGCTCTTGAGCGGCCATCGGAACAGCGCCGCCGCCGCGAAGAAGACGAGCAGCGCCACATGGATGTGGAGGGCGTCCTTTGCGAGGTGGGTGGTCTGTCCGACGATCGCCTTCAGCTGCTGAAGCCAGCTCATATCTTGGCCGCGAACGGCGTGAAGTCGGTGTCGCCGTCGAACACGTCGACGCCCTCGCGGCGCTTGAGCCAGCCGACCACGACATAGGTGACGGGGGTCAGCAGCGCCTCCCAGCCCACCTTCAGCGCCCATTGCGTGACAAGCACCTGCACGACGAGCGCGTTGGTCCAGCCCTCCGCCCCCCAGAAGGCGAGCGGGTAGAAGAGCAGGCTGTCCACCGCCTGTCCGGCGACTGTCGACCCGATCGTGCGCGACCAGAGATGGCGGCCGCCGGTCCACAGCTTCATCCGCGCGAGCACGTAGGAGTTGACGAACTCGCCCGCCCAGAACGCGATCATCGAGGCGAACACGATCCGCGGCACCTGGCCGAAAATCGCTTCATAGGCAGCCTGGTTCTTCCAGTCCGGCGCCGGCGGCAGCGACACCACCACCCACGACATGAAGGCCATGAACAGGAGCGCCGCAAAGCCCGCCCAGATCACCCGCCGCGCGCGGGCATAGCCATAGACCTCGGTCAGCACGTCGCCGATCACATAGGAGACGGGGAAGAACAGGATGCCGGCGCCGAACGGCCACGGCCCCACGCCGGGCACGTCGAGGATCGCGACCTTGCCCGCGCCGATCACGTTCGAGAGCAGCAGGATGGTGACGAACGCTGCCATCACGAGGTCGAAGGTGCGGAAATGGGCGCCGCTCAGCGCACGCGCGTCGACGGCGCGGACGCGCCCTTCCCCCGGCTCGGTCATGGCGCGGCACAGTATCGCGGTTTCCGCACATGGCAATCCGCGCTATGCGACGCGCGACGCGCCCGTAGCTCAGTCGGATAGAGCACGAGCCTTCTAAGCTTGGGGCCGCAGGTTCGAATCCTGCCGGGCGCGCCATTCCCGGACGAAGCTGGCGATCGGAGGCGGCGGGCGGCCATTTGCGGGAGCCGATGGGTCGATCGCCGATGCGGTGGTTGACGCGGGCGTCGGTCCGGCGCTTGCGGAGACCGGTCGCGCATGTCGCGCCAGGGAGTGACGATTGCTCGTCTTGCTGTTCGCCATGTTGCTGTCGCCGGCCGGTCAGCCGTCGAGCGATCGCGCCGCGCAGAACTGGGCCGCGGTCAACAGCGGGTCGCGGAGCCTGTCGGACCTGTCCCCTGCCGAGCTGCAGGAGCTGATGCTCCTCGACTCGATCCTGCGGCGCCCCCGCATCCTGCCGTCGGACACGCGCGCGGCCTGCCTCGATCGCGAGCAGTCGCGCACGCCGTCCGAGCTCGAGGCGGCGGTCGCGGACCTCAAATGCTCGCAGCGCCGGTGACGGCGACGGCATGACGGCGCGCCCGACCACCACGGATGGTCCGAGCCCTTCGTCCAGACGAGGATCGACGCGAGACTGAGAGGCGAAGCCGCTGCCCGCCTTCGCGTTTGGCGGCGCCGGCGCGCGGCGATAGGGTGGGGCCATGAAGCCCTCCGCCTTTCTGGGGACCAAGCTGCGCCACCTGAACGCCGAGCTCGATGCCGCGGTGCAGGCGCAATATGACCGGATGGGCGTGCCGTTCCGCCCGCGCTTCTTCCCGGTCGCGAAGGCGCTGCTGGCGGCGCCGGCCGGGATCGGCGACCTCGCCCGGAGGGCCGGCGTCAGCCAGCCCGCAATGACCCAGACGATCGGGGAGATGCGGCGCGCAGGGCTGGTGGAGCCGCACGCCAGCGCGGATCGGCGCGCCCGGCTGGTCGCCCTGTCGCCGCTCGGCCACGAGGTCGTCGGCCGCCTCGCCCCGCTCTGGGCGGCGATCGACGCCGCGGCCGAGGAACTCGACCTGGCGGTTCCCCAGCGCCTCTCCGTCGCGATCGAGGGCGCGTTGCGCGCGCTCGAGGCGGACCCCTTCTCGCATCGGATCGCGCGACACATGGACGGCGCGGACCGTGCCGGCGATGCGGATCCCCCGACGCTGCCCCGCGCCGTCGACTAGAGGCGCGTTCCCCACCGGCCGAACGCCGCGATCACCTCGTCCCCTTCGCGACCGCGCCCAGGCCGATCGATAAGGTGCGGCGATCCAGGACCGGCGCCTGCATCAGGAACCTTCGTCCTCGAGGTCGATCCGGCAGTCGAAACGCGCCGGTGGCATCAGCATCGTGAAATACCAGTCTTCGGCTTCGTGCCATTGTCGCTCCCAAGGCCCGATCGCGCCTTCACGGGCGGTCAGCCGTCGCAGTCGCGTCGCGTCCGACACGTGCAGAAGGACGCGCAGATCGACGAGATCGCCATGATCCGGGTGGCAACTATAGACCCCGTCGAGCAGGATCAGCCCGGCCGGCGCGAGCGTGACGGGCTCGGTCGACAGGCTGCCGTCGAACCGATCCCAGTCGAACGGGCGATATTGCGTCGTCCGGCCCGCGCGCAGGCTCGCCAGCACGGTCGCGAGCTTCGGCCGGTCGATGCACATCGCCGCGCGGACCGCGGGCGGGTCGGGCCGCAGGCCGGTCCCGCCCGCGAAGAAGGAGTCCCCGTCGACGACCTGGCCGCCCAGTTCGCGCGCGAGCCGTTGGGCGGCGGTCGACTTGCCGACGCCACTCCGCCCGTCGAGCCCGATCACGCTGACCGCCCGGCCTGCCTGCAGCGCGCGCACCCGCGCGGCGAGTCTCGCCAATTTGCCCATCATCGACCCTGCCTCCCGTCCCGATGCCCGCCGCGCCGCGCAACCCCGGCGTCGGCCAACCACCCCGAGCGCGCGGCGAGCGGGCGCAGGTGCCGCCAGGCTAGCGCCGGCTCGCCTTGCCCGCGAGGGCGACGCGGGCGACATGAAGCGGGTCGTCGCCGCCGGGAAGATCGGGGCGGACGCCCTCGCCTTCCCAGTTTGTGCCGGACTTCAGGTTGACCGGTCGTGCATCCGGCACCGCGATCTGAATGCCATTCCCGATCGCGACGGGATCGCCGATCATGTTCGCGGCGCCGGCGCTGCGCTGGCCGACCACGATCGCGCGCCCCGCTGCCTGGAGGGCGTAGGCGACGAACTCGGCAGCCGAGGCCGATCGCCGGTCCAGCAGGATCGCGACCGGCAGCTCGGCGCGGACCGCCGGCAGTTCCGAAGGGGGCAGCGGCTCCGGCCGGGTCGCGCCTCTCGCCGCGATCTGCTGGACGGCCTCGACCGTGCCGCCGAGCAGCGCGCGGACCATTTGGCCCGCGGTGTCCGCGTCGCCACCTCCGTTCTGGCGCAGGTCGACGATCAGCCCGTCCACATCGGCCGTCAGCGCCCATGCCGCCTGCAGACGCGGGCGGGCCATGTCCCAGGGGTAGAAGCTCGCGATCCGCAGATAGCCGATATTGCCTTCGAGCACCTGGACGGCACGAACGCCCATGTTCGTCTCGCGTCCGCTCTTGCGCCACGTCATCAGCCAGTCGTCGCTGTCCTCCGCCGCGACCGGCTCGACATGGAAATGCCCGTCATAGACGTCGAGATCCTGATTGAGCCGGGCCAGAAAGGCGGCAGTATCCGCGCACAGGTCCGAATAGCGCCCGGCCGCCGACCAGCGGCGAACCTCGGACGCGATTTCCCGGCCGCGACGCACGTCATGATAAGAGGTCTCGATCACCGCCGCGGCACGCCGGAGCGTCGCTGCCTGGGCGGAACATCCGGCGACGGCCGCAGACATGATCAACGAACCCAACATCCTTGTCTCCTCATTACATAAGCGCTTATGCACATCTGCGGGGAAAGCGCAAATGGGCCGGGGTGGATGAGAATGTGCGAGGTTCGCCGGCCACTGCCCCGATCGAACTCCGTTGGTCGGATCGGGCGCGTTGGTTCGCCGAAACGGGCTGGCACAAGGTGGCGGCCGTCGCGCTGTCGCCCGGGCGGCGCGCGGGGCGTCGCCGGGACAGGACGAGGATGATGCAGTTGTTCACAGGTCCGTTCACTCGCCTGGTCCTGACCGTCGCGATCGCCACCGCCGCATGCGCGCCGCTCGGGGCCGAACGCCCGCTCCGATCCTCGCCGGCCGCGATCCGTGCGCACACGAGCTTTCTGGCGAGCGACCTGTTGGAAGGCCGCGATGCCGGCACGCGAGGCTTCGACCTCGCCTCGGCCTATGTCGCCGCCCAGTTCGAGGCGTCGGGGCTCACGCCCGGCGGCGATGCCGGCGGCTGGTACCAGTCGCTGACGGTGCGCCGCCGCACGATCCGACGGGTGGAGATGTCCTATGTCGACGACCGGTTCGCGGTGACGCTCGCCAACGGCACGGATGTCGCGGTCGACGCCAGCCCTTACGCCACCAGCGAGTCCCTCGATCTCGAGCTGGTGTTCGTCGGCTGGGGGATCGATGCGCCCGCGCTCGGCCTTCGCGACTATGACGGCGTCGATGTCCGCGGCAAGGCGGTGGTGTTGCTGGAGGGCGCTCCCGCGGCGCTGCCGCCCGCGCTTCGCGCGCATTTCAGCTGGATCCAGCAGAAGGAGCGGATGGCCGCGGCGCGTGGCGCGGCTGCGATCCTGACGATCAAGTCGCCGGCCCGGGAGCGCTTCGCGCCATGGGAACGCGCGCGGGTCTACCGGCCGCTCCCCGCGGTCAATTGGGTCGGCCCCCGGGCGCCGGGCGAGCCGCTCCCGCCCGCCGCGACCGTGACGCTCGGCCCGGCCTTCGCACGGACGCTGGTGGCGCGCGCGGGACGCGAGCTGGACGCGATCTTCCGGCAGGCCGACGCGGGACCCGTCCCGGGCTTCGCCATTCCCGGCCGCTTCCGGATGACTCGCGACACCCGGCACGAAGACGCGCCGAGCCAGAACGTCATCGGCGTGATCCCGGGCAGCGACCCCGGCCTTCGCGGCGAATATGTCGCGATCCTCTCCCACCTCGACCATGTCGGCATCGGCCCCGAGGTGAAGGGCGACCGGATCTACAACGGGGCGGTCGACAATGCCGGCGGAGTCGCCGCGATGCTCGAGGCCGCCCGGATCATCGCCGCGGGCAAGCCGCCCCGTCGCTCGATCCTGTTCATCGCGACGACCGGAGAGGAGCGCGGCCTGCTCGGGTCCGATTACTATGTGACCAATCCGACGGTGCCGCTCGACCGGATCGTCGCGGCGGTCAGCGTCGACGGATTGATGGCGTTCCATGACTTTGGCGGCATCGTGGCGCTTGGCGCCGAACACAGCACGCTCGGCGAAGTCTCGCGCGCCGCCGCGGCGCGGATCGGGGCGGTCCATGTGCCCGATCCGATCCCCGATCGCGGCAATCTCGCGCTCAGCGACCAGTATCCGTTCCTGCGCAAGGGCATCCCGGTGCTCTTCCCCAATCCGGCGCGCGGCCTTCCACGGAGCGGCGGAGACGGCACGGCCGCCTGGGACGCATATGAGTCGGCCGCCTATCACCAGCCGTCCGACGACATCAGCCTCCCCCTCCGTTGGGATGTCGCCGGTCGCTGGGCGGACTATGTCCGACTGGTGATCGCGGGCGCCGCCGACGCGCGGCATCGGCCCGCCTGGTATGCGGGCGACGTGCTTGCCGACGGCGTGGCGCCGGGGTCCCCGCGGGTGCCCCGGCCGTGAGTTCCGCGCCGGCCGTAAGTGCCGCCCCGTCTCGCAGCGCTGCGCCCGCTCGCGCGGCCAGCGACCGATCGGGCCGCGTGAACGGCATTCCGGGCGCGGCCAAGACGTGCGACAACACGGCATGAATGCGCCCGATTTCATGGCCCTGCGCGGCGAGGCGCTGGCCCGGCCGGATCCGGTTTCGGTCCCTCGACGCGCCTTGCTCGGCGCCACCCTCGCGCTCTGGAGTGCGGCCTGGCTGCTGTTGACGGCCCGCGCGCTCGCCGATGGAGCATCGGACCCGGCGCTGGCCGCCGCGGTGCGCGGGGTCGCCGTGCTCATTGGAGCGCTGATCTGCTTCGGCCTCCACCTGATCCTCAGCCGCGTCCGCCTGCGCCGGTTCAGCCATCGCATGCTGGTCGGCGCCGGACTCGCCATTATTGCAGCCGACGTGTTCGGGTGGATCACGGTCGGCCTTGCCGCCCTCGCCTTCGGCCGGTCGGCACCGGCGAGCGCGGGCATGATCATCTTCACGCTCGGCTTCTACACCTGGGTGTTCTTCTCGTGGATCACGGTCTATCTGGCGCTGACCTACAGCGCCCAGGCGCACGATGCCGAGCAGCGCGCCTCGCGGGCCTCCGCCGACGCCGCATCCGCCCAGCTCGCGGCGCTGCGCTACCAGATCAACCCGCATTTCCTGTTCAACACCCTGAACTCGCTGTCCGCGCTGATCCTGGAGAAGCGCGTCGGCGATGCCGAGCAGATGGTCGTGCGGCTCTCGCACTTCCTGCGCTCGAGCCTTTCGACCGACCCGCTCGTGATGATCCGGACCGCCGACGAGGTCGAGACCCAGCGCCGCTATCTCGAGATCGAGCAGGCCCGCTTCCCCGACCTGCATCTGTCGACGATGGTCGACCCGGACGTAGCCGACATTCCCGTGCCGCCGCTGATCCTGCAGCCGCTGGTCGAGAACGCCGTCAAGTTCGCGGTCGCCGGCGCGCCGGGACGTGCGACGATCACCGTCTCGGCACGCGCGCTCGGCTCCAGCCTCGAGCTTTGCGTGGTCGACGACGGCCGGCCCGCGCCCGGCCCGCACCGGGGCACTGGCCTCGGCCTCCAGAACGTGCGGAACCGCCTGCGCTCGATCTACGGCACGGACGCCGCGCTGGTCGTCCGGCACGAGGCGGGGCGGGGCTTCACGGCGTGCATCAACCTCCCGCTGGAGTCGTGACCATGTTGCCTTTGCGTACCCTGATCGTGGACGACGAGCCGCTTGCCCGTCGCCGGCTCGAGATCATCCTCGCGGACAACGATTCGGTCCGGATCGTCGGCTGTGCATCCGGCTGCGCCGAGGCGCGCGAGGCGATCCGGCGCCACCGCCCGCAGGTCGTGCTGATGGACGTGATGATGCGGGACGGGACCGGCTTCGACGTCCTCGAGAGCGTCCCGGACGACAATTTCCCGTCCGTCATCTTCGTGACCGCGTTCGACAGCTTCGCCGCGCGCGCCTTCGATGCCGCGGCGATCGATTATGTGCTGAAGCCGATCGAGACGCCGCGCCTGAACCTGGCCCTCGCCCGCGCCCGCGAGCGCTGGTCGAGCCGCGAGCTGGAGGCCCGCCTGCAGGAGACGCGCGCGGTTCTCGCGACGCTGAAGAACGCCGCCTCGCCCGGCGGCGGGTATGAAAGGGAGTTCTGGGTCCGGCGCAACGCGAGCGGGATGGTGCGGGTCGCGGTCGAGGACATCAATTATGTCACCGCCGAGGTCGACTATGTCCGGCTGCACCTTGCGGAGCAGAGCTATCTCGCCCGCGAGACGCTGACCAACCTCCAGTCGCGCCTCGACCCCGGCGTGTTCCTCCGCGTCCATCGTTCCTCGATCGTGCGCATCTCGGCGATCAGGGAGATCAAGCGCTCCCGGGTCGGCGTGGTCGAGGTGCATGTCGTCGGCGGCGCGCGGCTGCGCGTGGGACGCGCCTATAATCGCGCCTTGCGCGACGCGCTGCGGGTCAACTGAGATGGCCGCCATGCGTGCACGGCGACGCTTCGCACTGGCGGTCGCGGCCGGCCTCGCCGCGACGTCGGCACCCGGCCAGACCCCCGTCGGCCCGAACAGCCGCGCGGAGGCCGTGAAGATCATCGCCGGCCTGCGCGAGATCGTCAGCCCTGAAGGGCTTCAGGCCAGCGAGACGGTCCGGATCGGCGGGATCGACCAGGTCGTCTCGATCCGCAGCCAGGACGTGCGCAACCCCGTCATCATCTACTTCCACGGCGGCCCGGGCTTCGTCGAGATGCCGCTCGACTGGTGGTGGAACCGGGGATGGGACGAATATTTCACCGTCGTCCATTGGGACCAGCGCAACGCCGGCAGGACCTATGTCGCGAGCGGCGCGAGCGATCCGGCCACGCTGACGCCGGAGCGCTTCCAGGCCGACGCCGAGGAGCTGGTCCAGTGGGCGCGCAAGCGGTTCGGCAAGCGCAAGGTCTTCGTCATCGGCCATAGCTGGGGCAGCATCCTGGGGCTGCGGTTGGCGGCGGCGCATCCCGAGTGGCTCCACGCCTATATCGGCATGGGCCAGGCGGTCGACAGCCGCGAGAGCGAGCGCCGCGGCTGGGCCTGGACGATGGCGCAGGCAAAGGCCGACGGGAATCGCGAGGCGATCGCCGACCTGGAGGCGATCGCCCCTTATGCCGAGACGAACGAGGCCATTCCGGTGGCGTCGATCCTCACCCAGCGCAAATGGCTGGGCCATTATGGCGGCGCCGCCTGGCGTCGGAAAGGCGGCGACTTCGAGGCAGCGGCGATCAAGCTGTCGCCCGAATATACCGACGCGGACGTCCGGGGCGCGTTCAAGGGCCAGCCGGCGGTCACCGAGAAGCTGCTGCCGGTGGTGCTGGCGACGGACCTGTCCTCGATCCGCCGGCTCGAAGTGCCGCTGGTCCTGATCCTCGGGCGGCACGACCGGAACGTCTCCAGCGACGTCGCGGCCGAGTGGTTCGCCCGGTTGCAGGCCCCGTCGAAGAAGCTGATCTGGTTCGAGCGATCCGCGCACCACATGACCAGCGAAGAGCCGGGCAAGCTGCTGCTTTCGCTCATCGCCCATGCGCGGCCGATCGCCGAAAAGGCGGGCGACGTCGCACCCTGACGGCGCTCCAAGGTCGTCCGACCGCCCGGATTCGGCATCGACCGCGTCGCGCTCGCATCCAGCCTGTCGATGCGCCCGAACTGGCGTCTTCAAGGGAGGACGCCGATGACCACCGATCTCGCCACTTGTTCGCATGATGCCGCCGTCCCGCGCTCTCGCGCCGCCGCGGGAATGCAACTCCTGTCGTCGGTCCTGGTCGGGGGCGCGGTCGCGGGCGCACTCGATCTCGCCTTCGCCATGACCATGTGGGGCGCGCGCGGCGTGCCCGTGAAGACCATTCCCTTGTCGATCGCGAGTGGCCTGTTCGGTCCGGACGCGTTCAAGATGGGCACGCCGGGTGTTGTCGCCGGGGTCGGGCTGCATTTCGGGATGACGATCTCCATGGCAGCCGCCTATGCGATCGCCGCCGGGCGCTGGCCGTCGCTCGCCCGCCACCCGGTGCGTGCCGGGCTGGCCTATGGCGCGCTCGTCTACGGCGTCATGACCGTCGTCGTCGTGCCGCTCTCAAGGGCTCCGCTGAAGGCGCCGCCCACCGCGGTCGCTCTTGCCGATCTGGGCGCCCACCTGCTGCTGGTCGGCCTTCCGATCGCGCTGATCGTCGGGCGGGCGATGCGCCGCGGCTGACAGCCGGGTCGGCGCGTCAGCTATCTTTGTGCTCGCATTCCGCCTGGCGTGCGAGAAAGAAGGCGCGCTCCCGCGCGTTCAGGCTCAGCCCCGCGGCCTCGCCGAAGCAGGCGCTTGCCTCGGCCCGACGCCCGGCGCGGAACAGGAAGTCGCCGCGGGCGGCGGGAAGCGGTGCGTAGCGCTGCAAAACCGGGTCGCCCGCGATCGCGTCGAGGATGGCGAGCCCGGCCTCCGGGCCGAAAGCCATGCTGTGGGCGACGGCGCGGTTGAGCTCGACGATCGGCGAGGGCGAGACGGTCGCCAGCCGGTCGTAGAGCTGCGCGATCAGGCCCCAGTCCGTGTCTTCGCTGCGCGGTGCGCGCGCATGGCATGCCGCAAGCGCCGCCTGCAGCGCATAAGGCCCGTCGGACCCGCCCAGCGCCGCGCTGCGCGCGAGTGACTCGAGCCCGCGCCGGATGAGCAGATGATCCCATTTGGCGCGCGGCTGGCGCGTGATCGGCACCATCGCGCCGTCGGGCGACGTCCGCGCGGCGAGCCGCGATGCGTGCAGCTCCATCAGCGCCAGCAGTCCGTGCACTTCGGGCTCGTCGGGCATCAGCGCGGCCAGGATGCGGCCGAGCCGCTGCGCTTCGGCGCACAGCGATGGCCGGACGACCTGCTCGCCGCTGGTCGCGGCATAGCCTTCGTTGAAGACGAGGTAGACCACTTTCAGCACCGCCGCGAGGCGCCCCGCCAGCGCCGCGCCGCGGGGAACTTCGAACGCCAGCCCGGCCGCGCTGATCGTTCGCTTCGCGCGCACGATCCGCTGCGCGATCGTCGCTTCGCGCGCGAGGAAGGCGCGCGCGATCTCCTGCGTGCTGAGCCCGCCGACCAGCCGCAGCGTCAGCGCGATCTGCGATTCGACCGGAATCACGGGGTCGCAAGCGGCGAAGATCAGCCCGAGCAGCTCGTCGCCCAGGGCGTCGTCGATCCGCGCCGCGAGATCGCTCGAAGGATCGTCGGCCGACTGGCTTTCGCGTGCAAGCTCGGCATGCTTGCGCGTCTGCATCTGCGCGCGCCGGATCCCGTCCACCGCTCGCCGCCGCGCGGTCGCGAGAAGCCATGCGCCGGGATTGTCGGGGACGCCCGTACGCGGCCAGTGCGCGAGCGCGGCGATCAGGGCATCCTGCGCGAGATCCTCCGCGCGGTCGACGTCGCGGACCATGCGGGCGAGGCTGGCGATCAGCCGCGCCCGCTCGATCCGGAACGTCGCCTCGACCGTTCGCCGCGCCTCGTCCGCCGACATGACGTCCTCGTCGGCGCAGCCTGGCCCGGACGCAAGCACCGCCGCGGCGCCGCTCAGCGGCCGTCGAGCTTCTGGCTCACCCGGTCGAAGACCGCCTCCGCCGCCGGGGTCATGATCGCTTCGAAGTCGGACATCTCGTAGACCGGCCGGATCTCGATCTCGCTCGGTCCGAACATCGGGTTGGGACAGCGCTTCACCCAGGCCACCGCCTCGTCCATGTCCTTCACCTCCCAGATCCAATAGCCCGCGACGAGCTCGCGGGTCTCGGCGAACGGGCCGTCGATCACGGTCCGCGACGGGCCGTCGAACGCGACGCGCTTGCCCGCCGAAGACGGCTTCAGGCCGTCGCCGCCCAGCATCACGCCGGCATTCACGAGTTCCTCGTTGAACCGTCCCATCGCTTCCAGCAGCTCGGGCGGCGCCATTCGCCCCTGCTCGCTGTCCTCGGTCGCCTTCACGAATACCATTACGCGCATGTTTTCCTCCTCGGCATATGCGAACGCTCTCGTCCGCACCGACATGACGAACCGCGCCGCCCCGGATCGACAGATGTTCAACGCTTTTTTTGGCGCGCGACGCAAGGCGGTCGGCGCTTCGGCGCGAGAAAGTCGATCACCGCCTTCGGGACGCACGTCCGGCTCCCCCGGCGACGGCCATGCGCGTTCCAGAATGTCGGCGCCGATCGCGCTCGCCCCCTTCGCCCTTCCCCGACTTCGCGCTATCACCGCGACGGGCATGAGGCGGTACGACGACGAACCCGACGAACAACTCGTCACCGCTGCCGTCGCCGGGGACCGCGGGGCGTTCGCGGCGTTGCTCGCGCGCCATTACGACCGGGTCCACCGGCTTGCCTGGCAAGTGACCGGCTCGCGCGCGGATGCCGAGGACGTCGCGCAGGACGTCTGCTGCACGCTCGCCGAGAAGCTGGGCGGATTCCGCGCCGAGGCGAAGTTCACGACCTGGCTGTGCGGGATCGCATATAATGCCAGCCGCGATCTCGTGCGGCGGCGGCGCGCCTTCGGGCGGCTGCGCGACCGGGTGGCCGTGCTCGCCGGGCTTGCCGACGCGCCGGACGGGCGCGACCTGCACGACGCCATGTGGCTGCGCAGCGCGGTCGCACGGCTCAAGCCCGCCTATCGCGACACGGTTGTGCTGGTTGTCGACCAGGAGCTGAGCCATGCCGAAGCGGCGGCGATCCTGGGCGTCTCCGAGGCGACCGTCTCGTGGCGTCTGCACGAGGTGCGCCGGAAGATCGGCTCGCACGGCAGCGGCTAGGCCGAAAAAAATTTCAACCGGCGTCCAAGGATGTCCCGTCGGGCGGCGTCGAAGGGAATAGCGGGCGATCGCGCCCCGCTTTTCGAAGGAGGTGCCTTATGACCCGAACCACAATCTTTCTGGCGACCGGGACGCTGGCGATGCTGCTCGGCGCGTGCGCAACGTCCGGGCCGCCCGCGCCCGAGGTGGCGAGCGCCGAGGAGTCGGCCAACATCGTCGTGACCGGCAGCCGCGTCGACAGTCGCCGCGTCAGGCTCGAGAGCGCGGCCTCGATGGACGCGATGATGGTGGCCCCTCCGCCACCCCCGCCCCCGCCTCCGCCTCCGCCCGCCCCCGGCCTGCGCGCGCCGGATCCGCAGTCGACACCCTATCACCAGGACGTGGGCCGCGACCGGTTCACCAGCGCCGCCCCCAACCCGTTCCGGGAGGTCCGGCAGGAGCCTGTCTCGACCTTCTCGATCGACGTCGACACGGCTTCCTACGCCTTCGTGCGCGCCTCGCTGAACCGCAACGTGCTGCCGCAGCCGGCGGCGGTGCGCGCGGAGGAGATGATCAACTATTTCCCCTATCGCTACCCCGCGCCGCGCAGCGCCGCGGAGCCGTTCGCCAGCACGGTCGCGGTGATGCCCAGCCCGTTCACCGCCGGTCGCAAGCTCGTCCGCATCGGGATCCGCGGCTATGCGATCGAACGCACGGCCCGGCCGCGCGCCAACCTCGTCTTCCTGATCGACACGTCGGGCTCGATGAACGAGCCCAACAAGCTGCCGCTCGTCCGCCAGTCGCTCGGCATGCTGCTCGACCAGCTCGCGCCCGAGGACCGGGTCGCGATCGTCACCTATGCGGGCAGCGCCGGGACCGCGCTCGAGCCGACACCGGCGCGCGACAAGGCACGCATCCGCGCGGTGCTCGACCGGCTCGGCGCCGGCGGCAGCACGGCGGGTGCGGAGGGCATCCGCCAGGCCTATGCGCTGGCCGCCCAGAATCTCGACCCGAGCGGGGTCAACCGGGTGATCCTCGCCACCGACGGCGACTTCAATGTCGGGATCACCGACCCGGAGGAGCTGAAGGGCTTCGTCCAGCGCGAGCGTGAAAAGGGCGTGTTCCTCTCGGTGCTCGGCTACGGCATGGGCAATTACAACGACGCGCTGATGCAGGCGCTCGCCCAGAACGGCAACGGCGCCGCCGCCTATATCGACACGATCGGCGAGGCGCGGAAGGCCTTGGTCGAGGAAGCGACCTCGACTCTGTTCCCGATCGCCAAGGACGTGAAGATCCAGGTCGAGTTCAACCCGGCGACCGTCGCCGAATACCGGCTGATCGGCTACGAGACCCGGATGCTGGCGCGCGAGGATTTCGACAATGACCGCGTCGATGCGGGCGATGTCGGTTCGGGCCAGACGGTGACCGCGCTCTACGAGATCGTGCCGGTCGGCGGGCCGCGCGCGATCGGCGGGTTGCGCTACGCTCCGGAGGCTCGGCCCGCGCCGGTCGCAGCGTCCGAATATGGCTTCGTCCGCATCCGCTACAAGCTGCCCAAGTCGAGCGTCAGCCGACTGATCTCGACCCCGATCGCGCGGGCGAGCGAAGTGGCGCGCTTCGAGGACGCGCCCGAGGACGCGCGCTTCGCGGTCGGCGTCGCCGCTTTCGCCGAGCTGCTGCGCGGCGGCAAATATGGCGGTGCGCTCGGCTATGACGACGTGCTGCGGATGGTCGGCTCGGCGCGCGGCGAGGACCCGTTCGGCTATCGCGCCGAATTGGTCCAGCTCGTCCGTCAGGCGAAGGCCGCGCCGTCGATGGTCGCGCTCGACCGGCGGTGAGGCCGGCGCGCGGCGGCGGCCCGTCCCGCCGTCGCGCCGCTTGCCAGCGTCCGCCATCTCCCTAGATGTCCTAAAGCTGAGATGGCCGACGACCGCGACCTTGCCTCGATCCTGCCCGACGCCCCGCCGCCACGGCCTGCGGGACGAACGGCGGCGATCGAGGCGGCGTTGCGGCGCTTTGACGGCGAGGATCCCGCCCCCGCTGCGCGGCCGGCCCCGAAGCCGCGGCGCTGGTGGCAACCGGTCGGCGCGCTCGCCTCCGTCGCCGCGGTCGCGGTCGTGAGCATCTCCTTCTGGCCCGAGCAGCGCGCGCGGCTGGTACCGCCCGCGCCGCAGGCCGAACGTGCGGCGCCCGAAGCCGGGATCGCTGTCGCGCCGCCAGCCCCCACGCCCGCGCGACCGGTGGCGACGCCGAGGGAAGACGCGACCGCACCGCGGGCGGCATCGCGCGCCCCGCCGGGCCCGGCCTCCGCGCCAGCCGCACCCGCCGCGCGGGCCGAGGCGACGATGGACGCGTTCGAGCCGGCCGCCGCGCCGCCCCCGCCACCTCCGCCACCCCCGCCGCCACCCCCGCCGCCGCCGCCTCCGGCCCCGGCTGTCGCGGCGGCACAGGCCGCGCGGGACGACGGGGCCGAGGCCGAGGACAGCGCCAATATCGTCGTCACCGGGACGCGGGTCGCGGAGCGGCGGGTCGCGCGCGAGTCGCTTTCGCCCCTCCGGATCGTCACGACCGCGCCTCGCGGCGATTGGAACGCCTGCACCGTGGACGACCCGGCGCCGGCCCTTGCCCGGTGTCGGCAGGACCTGGCGGGCGCGCCCGCGGGGTTCGCCGAAGCGCTGTCCGCCGCCTGGGCGGGCGACCTGGCCCGCGCTTTGTCCCTCCTGGATGCCGCGGCGCCCCGGGCACGCGGTTTCGCGCCACTCTATCTCAACCGCGGGCTCGTCCGCGCGCGGCTGGGGAACCTCGCCGGCGCGATCGACGATCTCGACCGGGCGATCCGCCTCGCGCCCGATGCCGCGCGCGGACATTATCAGCGCAGCCTTCTCCATGCGCGAGCCGGCGCGGACGCCAAGGCGCAGGGCGATGCCCGGCGCGCGTTGCGCCTCGACCCGGCCTATCGCGCGGTGCTCCGCCGCTAGCCGAACGCCTCTCGACCCCGCAGACGATTTTGCATACAATCTTCGCGGCGAGGAGGCACTCATGGACCACACGCGACGCGACGAGCCGGGCTTCTACAACTTCCTCGCGCTGACCCGGGGCCCGCTCGACGATCCCACCCCGCTCGCCGGCCTGCCCGCCGCGCTGATGAGCCAGGATGCCCGATCGGGCGCGCGCACGACGGTGGTCGAGATCGCGCCCGGCTGGCGCGGCCGCTTCGACGCGCGCGAGGCCTCGCTCGAGCTGTTCCTGCTCCGCGGCGATGTGTCGCTGGGCGGCGAGCGGGTCGGCGCTTCCGGATATATCCACCTGCCCCAGCTCTGCGGCGGCGGCGAGCTCGCGTCCGAGGGCGGTGCGCTCGCACTCTGCTTCTGGAACCCCAACCTGCCCGCCTTCCCCTATCCGTACACGCGCAACCGCAGCCTCAAGGCCTGGGCCGAACCCTGGACCGACAGCGTCCCCGGCAGTCATGGCGTCCGGCACAAGTCGCTTCGCCTGCCCGACCCGGTGCCGCATCCGCATTGCGAGGGCTTTGACGGCGGCCCCGGCGGCTATCTTCGCTTCCAATATATCGAGCCCGGGATGATCGCCGCCGCCGAGCATGTCCATCACGAGTGCTTCGAGGAGATCATCCTCCTTCAGGGCGACTGCTTCCTGGTCAACGAGGGCCAGATGGGGATCGGCAGCGTCGTCGTGCATCCGCAGGAATGGTATCATGCGCCGTTCGTGTCGCGCGGCGGCGCCCTGATCCTCGTCCACACCGACGCGCCGATGGGCTTCCCCTGGCCGCCGCGGCCCTATCCGGACGCGGAGAAGCTGGCCGCCGCGTATCTCGACGCCGCGCCGTGGGACGTGCCCACCGCGCATGTCCCCTGGCCGGACCATCCGATCGCGGCCCTGCAGGACAGCTCGCCCGAATATCAGGCGTGGCGGAAGACCGCCGACAAATGGGGCGACCGCGATCCCGGCCTGCAGGTGCCCTATCGTCCGGGCGGGCGCGGCACCGCGTCCGGCTTTCGTGCGAGCTGGCAGCGCGGCCAATAGTCAGGCGGCGGCGACGATCTCGCCTTCTGCCAGCGCGATCACGTCGATCTCGATCATCAGCTCGGGCAGCGCCAGCGCGCGCACCTCGACGATGGTGTCGGCGGGGTAAGGCGGCGTGAAATAGCGCCCGCGCAGGTCGACGATATGGCCGAAATTCGTCATGTCGGTCAGGTAGATGGTGACCTTGACCACGCGCGACAGCTCGGATCCCGCCAGGCGGAGCAGCCGCTCGATATTGGCGAAGGTCTGCTCCGCCTGGGCGACGAAGTCGCCTGCGCCGACGATCTGGCCGGTCTCGTCGAGCGAAGCCTGGCCCGACAGGAACACCAAGCCGCCGACCCGGTAGCCCTGCGCGATGCGATAGGGCGCGAACGGATCGGGGTCGGACTTGATCTGATGCGCGTTCATCGGCGGACCTCCCCAGTTTCGCGGGCACGATAGGCGGCCGAGCGCCGGCGCGGCAACCGGGGAGGACAGGCGCGCGAGGGTCGGCTAGGCTGGCCCGCGAGCGGATCGTGGAGCAATCGATGAGCGTGGCATTCCGGCGCGAGAGCGACGAGGAGCATCTGGAGCCGAAGTTCGAGCTGCCCTTGCCGCCCGGCCCCAATTACGTCACCGCGCGCGGCCGCAGGCTGATCGCGGACGAGGTCGCCCGGCTCGAGGCGGCGCTCGCGGCGAGCGCCGACGACGAGGTCCGCAAGTCCGTCGCCCGCGACCTGCGCTACTGGCGCACGCGGCTGGTGACGGCGATCGACGCGCCCGCGCCGCCGGACGACGAGATCGCGTTCGGCTCGCGCGTGCGGGTGCGCATGGGCGGCCGCGAGCGCGTGATCGAGATCGTCGGCCATGACGAGGCGGACCCGGCGGCGGGGCGCATTCCCTTCGCCGCGCCGCTCGCGCGCGCGGTGACGGGCGCTGCCGCAGGCGAACGGGTCGACTTTGGCGGCGGCATCGAGATCCTCGAACTCCTCGGGTCCGCGCCGTGACGATCAACGTGCTGCTCGCCGGCGGGACCGGGCTGGTCGGCGCGATGGTCGCCCGCCGGCTCGCCGACGATCCGGACGTCCTGCTCACCAGCCTGGTGCGATCGCCGCGGCGGCAGGAGGATCGCCGCACCGACTTCGAAGCTTTGGCCGACGACCCCGCCGCCGTCGCCGGGCCGGGTCCGTTCGACGTGGGTGTTTCGTGCCTCGGCACGACGCTTCGCAAGGCCGGGTCCGAAGCGGCGTTTCGCCGCGTCGATCACGACTATGTCGTCGCGACCGCGCGGGCCGCGCGCGCAGGCGGCGCGAGGCGCTTCATCCTGGTCAGCTCGGTGGGTGCCGGCGGCCGTGCCTTCTACCTGCGCGTGAAGGGCGAGACGGAAGCCGCCGTCGCCGCGCTCGGCTTCGACCGGCTCGACCTGATCCGGCCCGGGCTGCTGCTCGGCGACCGTGCCGAGCGCCGGCCGGCCGAGCGGCTGGCCCAGCTCGCAATGCCCGCGCTCAACCCGCTGCTGCGCGGGCCGCTTGAGAAATATGCCGCGCTGCCGGCGCGCGTGGTCGCGGAAGCGATCGTGCGACTGGTGCGGGAAGGCGCGCCCGGCACGCACGTGGCGCACACGCGCGAGCTCCTGCGGCTCGCGTCGGGCTGATCCGCGGCGTCGTTGCGGTCGGGCAAGGGGCGTGCAAGTCTCACCCCGCAACCGAAGGAATCCGTCCATGCGCCAACTTCTTCTCGCCGCTCTCCTTGCCGCCACGTCCACGCTCGCGGCAGCGGCGCCGGCGACCAAGGAGCAGCTGATGACGGCGCCGGCCGGCGCGCGGCACTACACGATCAGCTCGGCGGCCGGGAAGCATGGCGACATCTGGGCGTGGACGACGCCCGAGGGACGCCTCGCCTATCGCATGTCGATGTCGCTGCGCGGCTGGGTGACCGAGACGGACGAGCTCGTGACGACCGGCCCCGACGGCAATCCGACCGCGATCGCGATCCGCGGCTTCACCGACCAGGGCGACGCGACCGAGGATTTCAGCGTCGACACGGCCGGCGTCGCGCGGTGGAAGACGTCGGTGGACGCGGGCTCCGCACCTCTGGCGGGCAAGCGCTACAACACCTATGGCGGCCCCTGGCTGGCCGGCGAACTCGACGTCGCCGCGCTCGTCCGCGCGGGCGAACGCGGCGTCGACCTGCTGCCCAACGGACATGCGAAGATCACGATCGGCAAGGCGACCGAGATCGAGGGTCCCGGCGGGCCGAAGACGGTGAAGCTCGCTTTCGTCACCGGCTATGGCTTCTCGCCCCGGCCGCTCTGGCTCGACGCCGACAATCGCTATTTCGGCGACGCCGGCGACATCTCGCTGTTGCCGGAAGGCTTCGAAAAGGCCGGACCGCGCCTGAAGGAGATCCAGGACGAGGCGACGGCGGCAATGGTCCGCGACGTCGCGCGCCGCCTGCTCACGCCGGCGAACCGGACGCCGACGCTCGTCGACCATGTGCTGCTCTTCGACTCGGTCGCGGGCCGCTACCTGCCCGACCAGGCGGTCCTGATCGCCGATGGCAAGGTCGTGCGGGCCGGGCGCGCCGGGTCGATCAAGGCGCCGGCGGGCGCGAGCGTGATCGACGGGCGCGGCAAGACGCTGCTGCCGGGCCTGTGGGACTCGCACCTCCATGTCGGCGACGACTGGAACCTGCTGCAGAACGTCGCGACCGGCATCACCAACTATCGCAGCCCCGGCTCGCTCATCGAGGATGCGCAGAGCATCGTCAGGCGCCGCGCGGCGGGCGATCTGCTCGCGCCCGACGGCACGGTGTCGATCATCGTCGACCGCAAGGATCCGCTCGCGGCGCAGGGCGCGCTGACCGTCACCTCGCCCGAAGAGACGATCGAAGCGGTGCGCAAGATCAAGGCGGCGGGCATGTGGGGGGTGAAATTCTACACCTCGATGACGCCGGACTGGATCGCGCCCGCCGCCGCCGAGGCGCACAAGCTCGGCCTCCACGTCCACGGCCATATCCCGGCCGGGATGCGCCCGCTCGACGCCGTCCGCGCCGGTTACGACGAGATCACCCACATCAACTTCATCATTATGCAGGCGATGCCGCAGGCCGTGGTCGACAAGGCCAACACGGCCGCGCGCCTCGAGGGGCCGGCCAGATATGGCAAGGACCTGGATCTCGATGCGCCCGAGATGCGGGCCTTCTATGCCGAGCTGGCGACGCGGAAGACGATCATCGACCCGACGCTCACCGTGTGGGAGCCGCTGCTGACGGCGGACGGGACCGCGGTGTCGCCATCCTATGCGCCGTTCGCCGACATCGCGCCGCCCGCCGTGGTGCGCGGTTGGCGGATCGGCGGTTATCCGTTGTTCGAGAACCTCACCCGCGACGATTTCCGCGCCAGCTTCAGGAAGATGGTCGCGGTCGTCGGCAAGCTGCACCAGGCCGGCGTGCCGATCGTCGCCGGCACCGACGGCTATGGCCTCGAACTGGTGCGCGAGCTCGAACTCTATCGCGAGGCCGGCTTGAGCAATGTTCAGGCGCTGCAGTCGGCGACGATCGTGCCCGCGCGGATGACCGGCATGGCGGACCGGGCCGGCTCGATCGCGCCCGGCAAGACGGCGAACATCATCCTCGTCGACGGCGACGTGTCGAAGGATCTCGCCAATCTGCGCCACGTCCACACCGTCTTCCTCGACGGCTATCGCCTGGCCGGGACGGAGCTGCGCCGCGCGAGCGGATTGAACGGGATGCCGCGCTGATCCGGGCCGGCGCGGCTCAGAACCAGAGCCGCACCCCGACGAGCGCCTGGACGCCCCCACCTGCGTCGCCCGCGGCGCGGCGCGCGCGGCGGGTGTCGCCGAACGCGCGCTCATAGCCGATGCCCAGATAGGGCGCGAAGCGCTGGTCGAAATGATAGCGCAGCCGCAGGCCCAGGTCGGCGGCGACGAGGCCGCTGCCGATGCCGAGTTCGGGGATGTCCTGCGCCGACAGGTTTACCTCGAGGCGCGGCTGGAGGATCAGGCGCTGGGTGAGCCGCAGGTCGTACTCGGCCTCGCCGCGCGCGGTCAGCTCGCCTTTGGTCGACAGGAACAGCGCGCCGTCGAGCTCGAACCAATAGGGGGCGAGGCCCTGCACGCCGACCGCCAGATGCGTCCGGTCGGCGCCGCGGTTGAAGTCGTGGCGGACGCCGGTCTGGACCTGGAACCAGGGATCGATCGCGTGGCTCCACAGCGCCTGCAGCTCGGCCTGGTCGGGCCGCCGTCCGCGGTCTCCCTCGATCTCCGTCTTGAACCAGAGCCTGTCGATGTCGCCGCCGTGCCAGGCCTCGCCGTTCAGGAAATAACCGTCGCGGCCCTTGCCAATCCGGGCCTCGGCCTGGTCGACGAGGACCTTGCTGACCCGGATGTCGCCATGCTCGCCCGTCAGCGTCGCGCGCGCGCGGGCCATCGCCTCGCCGCCGAACACCGCGTCCGCGGCATGCGCGGGTCCCGACAGCGCGGCCGGTGGCGGCGGCAGCACCGGCGGCGTCGGCTTCAGCCATTCGAGGATGTCGGCCGGCTTGGGCGCGTCCTGGGCCGCGGGCATGGCATGCCCCTCATGCTGCGCGAGGCCGCCCCCCGGTGCTGTGGCCGCGGCGAACAACAGCAGGGCCGCGGTCACGCCACCGCCTCGTCGAGCGGCCGCACCGTCACCACGCGCATCATGCCGGCGTGCATGTGGTAGAGCAGGTGGCAGTGGAACGCCCAGTCGCCCGGCGCATCGGCGGTCAGGTCGAGGTCGACATAGCCGCCGGGCAGCACCCGCACCGTGTGCTTGCGCGGCTGGCGCGCGCCATGCCCGTTGACCAGCTCGAAAAAGTGGCCGTGCAGGTGCATCGGGTGGGTCATCATCGAATCGTTGATGAGCCGGAGCCGCACCCGCTCGTCGCGGGCGAAGCGGTACGGTTCGGGCGACTCGCTGAGCTTTGCCCCGTCCATCGACCACATGAAGCGTTCCATGTTGCCGGTCAGGTGGATGTCGATCCGCCGGCTCGGCGCGCGCGTGTCGGTGTTCGGCGCCGTCGCGACCAGGTCCTTGTAGGTCAGCACCTTGTGCCCGACATTTTCGAGGCCGAGCCCGGGGTCGCCGATCCGGTCGACCGGCATCGCGGCGATCATGTCGATGCCGACGCCGACCGGGAAGTCGACCTTGGCCTTGTCGCGCATCTTGTGGTCCATCGGCGCCGCGCCGTGCGCGCCATGGTCCATCCCGCCCATTCCCATGTCGCGCATGTCGAGGGTCGGGCGGGGCCGCAGCGGCGGCACCGGGGCGCGCATCCCGGCCCGCGGCGCGAGCGTTGCCACCGCCATCCCGGAGCGATCGATCGTTTCCGCGACGAAGCTGTAGGCGCCGTCCCCAGGCACCACGATCACGTCATAGGTCTCGGCATTGCCGATCTGGAACTCGTCCACCTCGACCGGCTGGACCGGGATGCCGTCGGTCGCCACCACCGTCATCCGCAGGCCGGGAATGCGCAGGTTGAAGATGGTCTGCGCCGCCGCGTTGACGATGCGCAAGCGAACGCGCTCGCCCGGCCGGAACAGGCCCGTCCAGTTCTCGGCGGGCGCATGGCCGTTGATCAGATAGTCATAGGTGTCGGCCGTCACGTCGGCGAGGTCGGTCGGGTCCATCCGCATCTGCGCGAACATCCGGCGATCCGCGGCCGTCATCGGGTCGGGCTTGCCGGCCCGGTCGGCGAGCGTTCGCTTCTGCCGGTTGAAGAAGCCGCCCTCCTGCTTCAGCCGCTCCATGATCCGGTGCGGGTGGAGGAAGCTCCAGTCGCTGAGAACGACCACATGCTCGCGGTCCGACACGATCGGATCGGGCCCGGCGGGGTCGATGATCAGCGGGCCATAATGGCCGACCTGCTCCTGCAGGCCCGAATGGCTGTGATACCAATAGGTGCCGGACTGGCGGATCGGGAAGGCGTAGGTGAAGCTCGACCGCGGCGCGATGCCGGGGAAACTCACGCCCGGCACGCCGTCCATCTGGAACGGCACGATCAGCCCGTGCCAATGGATCGACGTGTCCTCGTCGAGATGATTGTCGACGACCAGGCGCACGTCCTGGCCTTCCTTGAGCCGGATCAGCGGCCCCGGCACGCTGCCGTTGAGCGTGATGGCATGGCCGGCGCGGCCGTTCACGGTGAACGCGCTCTCGGCGACGGTCAGGCGGATTTCGTCGCCGGACAGGGTCGCGAAGCCCTTGGCCGCGCTGCCATGGCTGACGCGGCGCGCCCAGACAGGCCGCGCCGCCGCAAGCGCGCCGAGCGCCGCGCCCGCCGCGATGAAGCGGCGGCGGTCGGGATTGAAACGGGAAGACATGGGATCACTCCGCGAACGAGGTCACGTGGGGAGAGAAGGCGCCGCGACGCGACGCCGTCCGCCACGGCCTAGTGCGCCGGCTTGTCCGCGCAGCAGCCTTCCTTCTTGGCCGCCATCTCCTTGCAGCAGCCGCCCTTCTTCGCGGCCGCGTCCTTGCAGCAATCGCTCGGCTTCGTCGCGTGATGATCGTGCGACGGGTTGCCGGACGGCGCCGGCTGCAACGAGGGCGCCGCGTGGCCGGCATGGCCGGCATGGGGATCGGCGGCCGGCGCGGTCTGCGCGGCGGCGGGAACGGCGAAGGCGAGCGCGAACGCGCCCAGGATGGTCTTCATGTCATGTCTCCGGATCGAATGGGGGCGAGGCGAAGCTCACCCGGATCGCGGAGGCGGAGTCGCCGGCGGCGGCGTCGCGCCCCGGAGCTGCGACACGGCTGCGATGCGGAACGCCGTGCGCACGGGCTCCGGCGTCGCGAGAAGCGGGGCCGGCGTGCTGGGAAGCGCGGTGCAGGTGCCCGCGCAATGGAGGCCGAGCGGCAGCTTGCCGCGCTCGCCCGAGGGCTGCTCGCCGCAGTGACCGTCGTCCATCATCGCCGCCGCCGGCTCGGCCTGCGCGGCCGCCGGCGCCATGGCGAGCGGCATCGCGATCATCGCGAGCGCGACCAGCATGCGCAGCAGAGTGGCGGCGAGTGTCATCGCTCCCCTTTTCGCAGGGTCTGGCCGGCGGGGCAACCGCCGATCGCCCGTGCCGCCTTCCCTCCGGCCTCGCCGCACGCCTATGGAGCGGCGAACACCGGGAGGATGGCTTGCACGCGACCGCACTCGAAGGGATCAAGGTGCTCGACCTGTCGCGGGTGCTGGCGGGACCCTGGTCGACCCAGATCCTCGCCGACCTGGGTGCCGACGTGGTCAAGATCGAGGTGCCCGGGACAGGCGACGACACCCGCGCCTGGGGTCCGCCCTATCTCACCGGCGCGGACGGCGAGCCCGAGCTGTCCGAAAGCGCCTATTATCTCTCGTGCAACCGCAACAAGCGCTCTGCCGCGATCGACCTTCGCCACCCGGACGGAGCCGCCCTGGTGCGCCGTCTCGCGGCCGAGGCGGACATCCTCGTCGAGAACTTCCGGGTGGGCGGCCTCGCCCGCTACGGCCTCGACTGGGCGAGCGTGCAGGCGCGCAACCCGCGGCTGGTCTACTGCTCGATCACCGGCTTCGGCCAGACCGGACCCTATGCGACCCGCGGCGGCTATGATTTCGTCGCGCAGGCGATGGGCGGCTTCATGAGCATCACCGGCGAGGAGGGCGGCGCGCCGTTGCGCGCTGGCGTCGCCATCGCCGACCTCGCGACCGGCATGTATGCGACGGTGAGCATCCTGGCCGCGCTGCGCCACGCCGAACGCACCGGCGAGGGCCAGCAGATCGACGTTTCTCTGCTCGACAGCCAGATCGCGATGCTGGCGAACCAGGGCGCGAACTATCTGGTCGGTGGCGTCGTGCCCGGCCGATCCGGCAACCGCCACCCGACCGTCGTGCCGTACACGACGTTCGACGTCGCCGACGGGACGCTGGTGATCGCGGTCGGCAATGACGGCCAGTTCCGCGCGCTGTGCGACGAGCTGGGCGTGGGCGAGCTGGCGGACGATCCACGGTTCGCGACCAGCCGCGCCCGCCTCGCCAACCGCGACGCGATCGAGGCGATCGTCCGCGATCTGGTCCGGCCGCTCGCCAGCGCCGAACTGATCGCGCGGATGGCTGCGCGCGGCGTGCCGGCGGGGCCGGTCAACGCGATCGACCAGGTGTTCGCCGATCCGTTCGTCGCCGCGCGCGGGACGGTCCGCCGCTTCACGCGCGACGACGGCGTCGAGGTGCCGAGCGTCGCCTATCCCGCCAAGCTGTCGGCGACGCCTGCCCGCTTCGAGCGTCCCCCGCCCAGGATCGGCGAGCATAGCCGCGAGATCCTGGGCGCGTGGCTTGGCACGACCACGGCCGAGCTCGACCGGCTCGCCGCCGCCGGCGCGATCGGCTGAGCCGGCGCCGTCAGCGCGCCGCGCCGAGCTGGTCGAGCGTGAAGGCCAGATACTCGGCCTGGTCGGCGATCGCGCGGAACCGGCCCGACTTGCCGCCATGGCCCGCTTCCATGTTGGTGCGGAACACCAGCGGATTGCGGTCGGTCTTTCGGGCGCGCAGCCGCGCGACATATTTGGCGGGCTCGAAATACTGGACCTGGCTGTCCCAAAGGCCGGTGCCGACGAACATCGCCGGATAGGCTTGCGCGGTCAGTTGGTCATAGGGCGAATAGGACAGCATATAGTCATAGGCCGCCTTCTCGGCCGGATTGCCCCATTCGTCATACTCGTTGGTGGTGAGCGGGATCGACGCGTCGAGCATCGTCGTGACCACGTCGACGAACGGCACCTGGCTGACGATCACGCGATAGTCGGCGGGCGCCATGTTCGCGACCGCGCCCATCAGCAGGCCACCCGCGCTGCCGCCCATCGCGGCGACCCGGTCCTTCGCCGCATAGCCCTGCGCCACCAGCGCGCGGGTCACGTCGACAAAGTCGGTGAAGCTGTTTTTCTTCTTGCCGAGCTTCCCGTCTTCCCACCAGGCGCGTCCCATGTCCTGGCCGCCGCGGATATGGGCGATCGCATAGACGACGCCGCGGTCGAGCAGGCTGGGCAGGATCGGGCGGAATGCCGGGTCCATCGAAATGCCGTAGCTGCCATAGCCATATTGGTAGAGCGCCGCGGTGCCGTCCTTCTTCAGTCCCTTCCGATAGACGAGCGACACCGGCACCTTGGTCCCGTCGCGCGCGTCGACCCAGACGCGCTCGGTGACGTAGTTGGACGGGTCATAGCCGGGCACCGGCTGCACCTTCAGCACGCGCCGCTCGCCGGTCTTGCTGTTGACCTCGATCGTCGTGGTCGGCGTCACCAGCGAGCCGTAAGTGTAGCGCACCCAAGGCGAGCTCGGCTCGGCATTCTGGCCGAGTGCCATGGTGAAGGCCGGCTCGTCCGAAGCGACCAGGCTGGAAGCGCCGCCGTCGCTGAGCAGGCGCAGGCGCTTGTTGCCGCCGGAGCGCTCCTCGATCGCGACGAAGCCGGCGAACGGCTTGAAATCCTGGATGAAGCTGTCGGCGCTAGTCGGGACGAGATCGCGCCAGGCGGTGCGCCCCTTTGCCACGTCGGCGTCGGCAACGGTCATCAGCCGGTAGTTGGGCGCTTGCCAGTCGGTGCGGATGAACCAGCGGCCGCCCTGGTGATCGGCATTGTAGCGGATGTTGCGCTCGCGCGGCGCGATCGGCTCGAAGCGCGCGGGGTCCGCGGCGGGCGCGCAACGATATTCGTTGCTGACCGTGCTCTGCAGGCCGATGCAGATGAAGCGGTCCGACGTCGTCCGGCCCAGCCCCATGTAGAAGCTGTCGTCCTTTTCCTCGTAGACGAGCGGATCGGCGCCCGTCGCCCCCAGCACATGCTTCCTCACCCGCTTGGACAGCAGCGTGGTCGGATCCTTCTCGACGTAGAAGAGCGTGCGGTTGTCGTCGGCCCAGACGAAGTCGGGCTCGGCATTGGCGATCTCGTCCTTCAGGATCTCGCCGGTCTGCAGGTCCTTGACCTTCACCCGGTACTGACGTCGGCCGACGCGGTCCTCGGCCCAGGCGAGCAGGCGGTTGTCGGGGCTCACTGCCCAGCCGCTCACCGCGAAGAAGCCCGCGCCCTTCGCCATGGCCGGCTGGTCGAGCAGGATCTCCTCGGGCGCCGTCATCTCGCCCTTGCGACGCGCGACGATCGGATAATCGGCCCCGGTCTCGAAGCGCGTGTAATACCAATAGCCGCGCTCGCGGTACGGGACCGAGCTGTCGTCCTGCTTGATGCGGCCGGTGATCTCGCGCGTCAGCGTCTCGGCGAGCGGCTTCGACCGGGCGAGCACGGCGTCGGCATAGGCGTTCTCGGCATTCAGATAGCCGAGCATCTCGGGGTTTTTGCGACTGTCGTCGCGCAGCCAGTAATATTCGTCCTCGCGCGCGGCGCCGAACGGCGCGGTGACCTGGTGCGGCTTCGTGGCAGCAACCGGCGGTGTCTGGGCCTGGGCCAAGGCGGGTGTCGAGAGGCTCGCTCCGGCGACCAGAAGCGCGCGCGTTTTTCTGTTCATGATCGACCTGCTGGTGATGGGGATGGCCTGAGGATTGCCGAACCGCGCCGCCGTGGGAAGCGGAAAATCTGCCCGGGCCGGCTTGACCTTTACGTAAACAGCGCCGACATGTGCCGCACGAGCCGGACCCGACCAGCAGAGTCGCCCGGCTTGCCCGGCGGCGTCCTGCCGCGGGCGGGGATGCACGAACGGCGCATGTCGAACCGGGAGCGGGTCACCGTCCCCCCCTTTGCGAGGCCGTTAGATCATGAAGCCGATGCTCGTCGCCGTTGCCCTTCTGTCCGCCGTTCCCGCCACGCTGGTGAGCGCGCCCGCCTTCGCCCAGCCCGAGACGATCGCGGCCAACCGTCCGCTCTTCGATGCCGAAGGCAAGCGCGTCGGGACCATCGACCGCATCGCCGACCAGAAGTGGGTCAAGGTGATCTACAAGGACGCGTTCGTCACGATCGGCTGGGACACGCTGTCGGTGAAGGACGGCAAGGTCACGACCACGCTGACCCGCAAGGAAATCGGCCGCCTTCGCTCGTAACCCGGTCCAGGCTCCCGGCGCTCAGCGTCGGGAGCGGGCGTCCGGGTCGAGCCCGCGGACGAACTCCAGCGAGCCGGCGGCGTTGCTCTGCAGCCGCGCCGCGCCGAGCCGCTCGGCCCAATAGCTCTCCCCGCCATGCGCCATGCGCAGCGCGTGCAACCGCCGCGTCACCCGGTGCAGCGGAAACTCGGCGGTGATTCCGATCGCGCCGTGGACGGCATGGGCGATTCCGGCCATGACCGGCACCGCCGCGCTCGCGACCTGCTTGGCGACCGCCGCGACCGCAACGCTGGGGGTGAGGCCGGCCGCGCACCCCGCCTGCGCCGCCACACGCACCAGCACCACCTGCTCGGCCAGCACGGCGAGCTGCTGCTGGATCGCCTGGAACGCCGCGAGCGGCTTGCCGAACTGCTTGCGCCCGCCGGCATGGGCAAGGCTCATCTCGAGCAGCCGCTCCCCGCCGCCGGCGATCTCCGCCGCCGCCATCACCGCCAGCAGTTCGCGCGAGGGGTCCGCGACCGCGCGCGCCGCCATTGTCTCGGACAGCGGCAGGTCGATCGCGTGGCGTCCGAACGCGCGCAGCATCGGCTCGATATCGGCCAGCGCCAGCCCGGCGTCGGGCGTCAGCGCGTCGAGGAAGCCGCCGGCCTCCAGCGCTGCTTCGAGCGCCTCCGGCGCGGTCGTCGCGAGCAGCCGCTCGACCGCATCGACCAATTCCATCAGCGCAGTCCCAGTTGCCGCGCGACGATGCCGCGCAGGATCTCGCGCGTCCCGCCGCGCAGCGAGAAGGCCGGCGCGATCGCGAGCACGTGCGCAAGCGCCTTCTGGAGCTCGGGCGCCACCGGCGCGTCGGGATGGGCAGCGAGGTCGTCGGCGATCGCGACCGGCACCGACTGCTCGAAACCGGTGCCCAGGTCCTTGAGCAGCGAGGCCTCGACCGCCGGCTGCTCGCCCGCCGCCAGCCGCGCGGTGACCGCGATCGACAGCGCCCGGAGCGCCGCCAGCTCGCCCGTCAGCCGGCCGACCAGCCGCGTGCGCGCCTCCCCCGCCCCGCTTGCCCGGACATGGGCGATCCAGGCGTCGAGCAGCACCGCGCTCGACCAGATGCGCTCGGGGCCCGAACGCTCGAACGCCAGCTCGGCATTGACCTGCGCCCAGCCCTCGCCTTCGGCGCCGAGCAGCGCGTCGTCGGCAAGGGCGACCTCGTCGAAGAAGACTTCGTTGAAGTCGGCGTCGCCGTTCGCGTCGATGATCGGCCGGATGGTCACGCCGGGCGCCTTCAGGTCGACGATCATCTGCGACAGTCCCTGCTGCCGGTCGGCGCTGCTGCCCGAGGTGCGGACGAGCGCGATCATATAGTCGCAGTGATGCGCGTTGCTGGTCCAGATCTTCTGCCCCGACAGCCGCCAGCCGCCGGGCACCCGCTCCGCGCGCGTCCGCACCGAAGCGAGGTCCGATCCCGATTCGGGTTCGCTCATGCCGATGCAGAAGAAGATCTCGCCGCGCGCGATCCGCGGCAGGTAGAAGCGGCGCTGCTCCTCCGTTCCGTAGCCGAGGATCACGAGCGCGCTCTGGCGGTCGGCGATCCAGTGCAGCGCGACCGGCGCCCCGGCGGCGAGCAGCTCCTCGACGACCACGTAGCGGGCCCAGGGACCGAGCCCTGCCCCGCCATATTCGACCGGCAGCGTCAGCCCGAGCAGCCCCGCCGCCCCCATCGCGCGCGAGAAACGTTCGTCGACGCCCATCCAGCTCCGCACCCGATCGGTGATCGGGCGGTGGAGCACCTCGGCTTCGACCAGCGCGCGAACCTTGGGCCGGATCGCCTCGGCATCGGCGGGAATGCGCGCATGTTGCAGCGTGTCGAACATGGTCGCGATGTGTGGCGCAAGGCGGCAGGATTTGAAACCCCGCCGAGCCGCAACCGGAGGGCGGCCAGGCCATCCTCCGTCATCCCGAAACGCGTTCGAGGTGACGGGAGGACGTCCTACCGCGCGACCTCGGGCGCCTCTTCCCAGCCGCCGCCCAGCGCCTTGAACAGGCTGATCTGCGCGTCGGCACGATCCGCCCGGGCCTGGGCGAGCGCGGCGCGTGTCGCGGCGCGCTGGCGCTCGGCCTCGAGCAGCTGGAGGAAGTTGTCGGCGCCCGCGCGGAAGCGGATGTCCGACAGCCGGGCCGCGTCCGCGCTTGACGTCTCGGCGCGCGCGAGCGAGGCTTCGCGCTCCGCCGCACCGCCAAGCCGGGCAAGCGCCTGCTCGGTCTCCTGCAGCGCGCGCAGCACCGCCCCGTCGAACGCGGCGAGCGACCCCTCGGTGGTCGCCTCGGCTTGGCGGACGCGCGCGCGGGCGGCGCCGTTGAAGGGGAAGTTCCAGCTGATCAGCGGCCCGAACGAATAGCCGAGCGAGCGCGAACTTCCGAGATCGCCGACCCGCGCCCCGCCAAGGTTGATCGCGCCGAGCAGCGAGATCGACGGGTACAGCTCGGCCGTGGCGACGCCGACCCGCGCCGTGTCGCGGGCGAGCGTTCGTTCGGCGGCGCGGACGTCGGGTCGCCGGGCGAGCAGCGCGCGGCCGTCGCCGACCGGGATCGGCTGGCGCACCGCCGGCGGCACCGCGCAGCGCGCGGCCGCGGCGTCGACCTCCTCGGGCGGGGCACCGGTCAGCACCGCGAGCGCATAGAGCGCCGCGCGGCGTTCGGCCTCGAAGGTCGGCACGTCGGCGCGGCTTTGCTCGACGAGCACTTCGGCCTGGGCGACGTCGCGGCGGGTGCCGCGCCCGCCCTCGAACAGCCGGCGCGTCAGGTCGAGCGTTCGCTCCTGGAGCTGCGCCGTCTCGCGCGCGACATTGGCCTGGGCGGCGAACGCGCAGGCTTGGGCATAGGCCCGCGCGGTCTCGGCCGCGACCGAGACGCGCGAGGCGTCGACCTGCGCCTGGGCGGCCGCCGCGTCGGCGCGCGCCGCCTCGATCGAGCGACCGACGCCGCCGAACAGGTCGATCTCGTAGGAGGCGTCGAACCCGGTCGTGAAGAAGTCCGTCGTGGTCACCGGAAAGGCGCCGGTCGCGACGAACACCTGCCCGCCCAGCCGCTGGCGGCTATACTGGCCGGTAACGTTGGTGTTGGGCAGCCGGCCGGCCCGCGCTTCCGACAGCAAGGCGCGCGCCCGCTGCAGGTTCGCGGCAGCCTGGCGCAGGTCGGTGTTGCGCGCGAGCGCCTGCTCGACCAGCCGGTCGAGATCCGGGTCGTCGAACAGCCGCCACCAGCGCGTCGGCAGCGGGGTCGGCGCCACGCCCGCGACATTGGCCTCGGTGAGCGTCGGCGCGCCGGCCGCCGGCAGCGCCGGAGGCCGGTAATTCGGGCCGACCGCGCAGGCCGCGAGCAGCAGCGGCGTCAGGATCGCGGAGAAGCGGCGCAGCGTCATGCCAGCGCCTCCGTCGGCGCGGCGGGCGGGCGGCGGCGCACCCGCGTCGCCACCCAGTCCCCGAACTTCCGGGTGATGACGTAGAAGGCCGGCGTGAAGACGAGGCCGAACACGGTCACCCCGATCATCCCGAAGAACACCGCGACGCCGAGCGCCTGGCGCATCTCGGACCCCGGCCCGCCGCCGGTGACGAGCGGCAAGACGCCCAGGATGAACGCGATCGACGTCATCACGATCGGCCGCAGGCGCAGCCGCGCGGCGGCCTGTGCGGCCTCGGCGGGGCCCATGCCCTCCTCCTCGTTCTGGCGCGCGAACTCGACGATCAGGATCGCATTCTTGGCCGCGAGCCCGACCAGCACGACGAGGCCGATCTGCGTCAGGATATTGTTGTCCAGCCCCATCGCGTTCACGCCCAGCATCGCGGCGAGCAGGCACATCGGCACGATCAGGATCACTGCCAGCGGCAGGATCAGGCTCTCATATTGCGCGGCGAGCAGGAGGAAGACGAACACCACGGCCAGCCCGAAGGCGATCAGCCCGGTATTGCCCGCCTGCTTCTGCTCGAAGGCAAGCTCGGTCCAGTCGAACGAGAAGCCCTGCGGCAGCGTGCGCGCGGCCAGCGCCTCCATCGCGTCCAGCGCGGCGCCGCTCGACGCCCCCGGGGCGGTGTCGCCCTGCAGCTCGGCGGCGGGATAGAGGTTGTAGCGCACCACCCGGTACGGCCCGCTGTCGTCGCGCAGCGACATCACCGATCCCAGCGGCACCATCTGGCCGCTATCCGACCGGGTCCGCAGCCGCGGGATGTCGGCGACGCCGTCGCGATAGGGCGCGTCCGCCTGCGCCGTCACGCGAAAGGTGCGGCCGAGGAAGTTGAAGTCGTTGATGTAGGTCGAACCCAGATAGGTGCCGAGCGTCGAGAAGACATTCTCCACCGGCACGCCCATCTGCTCGGCGCGCGCGCGGTCGACATCGGCGAACAGCCGCGGCGTCCGCGTGTTGAAGGTCGTGAACGCGCCCGCGATGCCCGGCGTCTGGTTGGCCTGCATCATCATCGCGAACGTGACGCCCTCCAGCGCCTGGAGCCCGGCGCCGGCGCGGTCCTCGATCATCATCTTGAAGCCGCCGCCGGTGCCGATGCCGGCGACGGGCGGGGGCGCGATCACGAAGATGCTCCCGGCGCTGATCTGGCTCAGCGCGCCGTTCAACTCACCCAGCACTTCGGTCGCTGGCTTGCGATCGCCGTGCGGCTTCATCGCGACGAACATCGCCGCCGCGTTCGGCGCGTTGCTGAAGGTCGCGCCGTCGAAGCCGGCGAACGCCACCGTCCGCGCGGTCGCCGGATTGGCGAGCGCGATCTTCTGCGCCTCCTGCAGCACTTCGGTCGTGCGCTGGAGCGACGCGCCCGGCGGCAACTGCACGACCGCGATCAGATAGCCCTGGTCCTGCGCCGGGATGAACCCGGTCGGGGTGGCGGCGAAGCGCCATCCCGCGAGGCCGATCAGCAGCACATAGGCGACCGCGACGATGCCGAGCGTGCGCACGGCGCGCGCGGTGAAGCGGCCATAGCGCTCGGCCAGCCGGTCGAAGCCGCGGTTGAAGCCGCGCGCGAAGCGGGTCGGCAACCCGCGCCAGCCCGGCCGCGGTTCGGTGGCGTGCTTGGGCTTCAGCACCAGCGCGGCAAGCGCGGGCGACAGGGTCAGCGACACGAACGCCGAGATCGCGGTCGCGCTCATGATCGTCAGCGCGAACTGCTTGTAGAACTGGCCCGAAATGCCCGGGATGAAGCTCGTCGGCAGGAACACGCCGATCAGCACCAGCGCGATCGCGATCAGCGCGCCCGAGACTTCGTCCATCGTCCGGTGCGCCGCCTCGCGCGGGCTGAGCCCGTCTTCCTCCATCAGCCGCTCGACATTCTCGACGACCACGATCGCGTCGTCGACGACGATGCCGATCGCCAGCACCATGCCGAACAGCGACAGGTTGTTGAGGCTGAAGCCGAAGGCGGCGAGGACCGCAAAGCTGCCGATCAGCGAGACCGGGATGGCGAGGATCGGGATGATCGCCGCGCGCCAGCTCTGCAGGAAGACGATCACGACCAGGGCGACCAGCACGACCGCCTCGAACAGCGTGTCCTGCACCGCCTCGATCGAGGCCTCGATATATTCGGTCGGGTTGTACGGGATGCGATAGGCCATCCCGGACGGGAAGCTTCGCGACGCCGACTCGAGCTCCTGCTTGACCGCCTCGGCGGTGCTGAGCGCGTTCGAACCGGGAAGCTGGGTGATCGCGATCGCCACAGTCGGGTCGCCCGACAGGAACGCGTTGACGCCGTAATCCTGCGCGCCGAGCTCGATCCGCGCGACGTCGCGCAGCCGGATCATCCGGCCGCCCTCGAGCCGCTTGACGATGATGTCGCCGAACTCGTCGGTGCTGCTCAGCCGCCCCTTGGTCTGGAGGCTCAACTGGAACGCCGTTCCCGGCGAGCTGAACGGCGGCTGCCCGACGGCGCCCGCGGCCACCTGCGCGTTCTGCGCACGGATCGCGCGGACGATCTCGTCGACCGTCAGGTCGAGCGCGGTCGCGCGGTCGGGATCGATCCAGATCCGCATGTTATAGTCGCGGCCGCCGAACAGGCGCACCCCGCCGACGCCGGGCACGCGGCTCAGCCGGTCGACGAGCTGCAGCGTCGCGTAGTTCGACAGATAGGCCTGCGACAGCGTCTTGTCGGGCGAGATCAGCGTCGCGACCATCAGCAGGTCGGGCGAGTTCTTGCGCACCGTGACGCCGATCTGGCGCACTTCCTCGGGCAGGCGCGGCTCGGCCGAACTGACCCGGTTCTGCACCAGCACCTGCGCCTGGTCGACATTGGTGCCCTGGCGGAAGGTGACGGTGATGTTGACGTTGCCGTCGCCGGTTGAGGACGACGACATGTAGATCATGTCCTCGACGCCGTTGATCTGCTCCTCGAGCGGGGCCGCGACGGTCTCGGCGAGCGTCTCGGCCGAGGCGCCGGGGAAGGTCGCGGTCACGACCACCGTCGGCGGCGCGATCTCGGGATATTGCGCGACGGGCAGGCCCGGATAGGCGATGACGCCGACGATCACGATCAGGATCGACAGCACCGCCGCGAAGATCGGGCGATCGATGAAGAAGTGCGGAAAACGCATGATCTGTCCCTCAGCGCGCCGTGGCGGACGCGGGGGGCGGCGCGGTCACGGGCGTGGATACCGGCGCGTCGTTGGCGGCGCGCGACTTGATCTGCGCCGTTCGCGTCTGGACCGGCATGCCCGGCTGGAGCCGCGCGAGCCCGTCGATCACGACCCGGTCGGTCGCCGCCAGCCCGCTCTTCACGACGCGCAGCCCTTCGACAAGCGGCCCGGTCTCGACGACCCGCGGCGCGGTCTTGCCGTCGCGGCCAACGACATAGACGATCCGCCGCGTCTGGTCGGTCACGATCGCCTCGTCGGGAACGAGCATCGCGCGATAGGTGCCCGAGCCGAGCAGCCGTGCCCGGCCGAACATGCCGGGGACGAGGAAGCCGTTCGGGTTGGTCACTTCGGCATGGGCCCGGATCGTGCCCGATCGATCGTCGATCGCATTGTCGACGAAGACCATGCGGCCGCGCCAGCGATAGCCCTGCTCGTCCGCCAGCTGGATCTCGACCGGGTTCGGCGCATAGCGCGAGGACGCGCGCTCGCCACCGGCTGCCTGACGGATGTACTTGAGGTAGAAGCTTTCCGCGCCGTCGAAGCTGAACCAGATCGGGTTCACCGAGACGACACGGGTGAGCAGGGTCTGGCCGGCGGTCACGAAGTCGCCAAGCGCCACCCGCTTGTCCGACACGCGCCCGGCGATCGGCGAGCGGACGGTCGTGAAGCTGACGTCGAGCGCGCGCGCGTCGGCGGCCGCCCGGGCCGCGGCGATGCCCGCCTCCCCGGTCCGCGCCGCGGCGAGCTTCTGCTCATATTCCTCGCGGCTGATCGCCTGCGCCTCGAGCAGCTGGCGCGCCCGGGCCAGCTCTGCGCGCGCATTGGTGAGCGTCGCCTGCGCGCGCTGCACTTCGGCCTGCGCCTGCGCCAGCGCGGCGCGGTACGGACGCGGGTCGATCTCGAACAGCACGGCGCCCTGGGCGACCTCGACGCCTTCGCGAAAGCCGATCTTCGTCACCGGCCCGGACACGCGGGGCAGCACCTGCACGTCCTGGATCGCCTCGAAGCGCCCGACATATTCGTCCCAATCGACGACGTTGCGCTGCAACGGAGCGGCGACGGAAACGGTCGGTGGTGGTGGCGGCGCCGGCGTGGCGTTCGAACAGGCCGCTACAGCCATCGCAAGCGCGGCGGCGGCCCAAATCCCTTTTCTTCCCATCGCATTTAGGTCGAACCGCGCCGTGACGGTTTCAATACGAAACCGGACAAGTTTCCATGAACAGCGGTTTAACAGACCTTTCTCGCCAAGAACGGCGTGGGGTGCGCAAAGGTTGTTCGCACCTGCACAAACGTAAGGCCCCGCTCCAGGGGTGGGAGAGCGGGGCCCGACGTTCTTGGAGCCGTCGTCCGAGTGCCGGAGGGGTCAGGCCGGCTTCGGCCCGCATCGGGGAGGGGGTGACCCCGTGCGGTAAGACCAGCTTATCGCGGCGGACTGTCGCAAGCCTATGTCGGCCACCCGTCTTTATTGTCGCAGTTTGTCGCGTGGGCGCGCCACGATGTGCGTCGGATACGAAAAGACCCCGCTCCAGGGGTCAGGGGAGCGGGGTCCGATCGGGAGCCGTCAGCGGAGCGGGAGGGGTAGGGCCCGTCCGTTGAGACATCTTATCGCGGCGCGGTGTCGCAAGCCTATGTCAGGGGCCCTGCAAATGTGTCGCGATTTGTCGCAAAGCCCCGCCATCCGGCCGCGCGAAGCTCGCATGCGGGACATTCGCCGCAGCCGAAGCCCCAGTCGTGCGCCGTTTCGCGGTCGCCGAGATAGCAGCTATGGCTGTCGCGACGGATCAGCTCGACCAGCGCGGCGCCGCCAAGGCGTTCGGCAAGCGCCCATGTCGCGGGCTTGTCGCGCCACATCAACGGCGCGTCGATGACGAGCCGCCGGTCGAGGCCGAGGCCGAGCGCGACCTGGAGCGCCTTGAGCGTGTCGTCGCGGCAATCCGGATAGCCGGAATAGTCGGTCTCGCACATGCCGCCGACCAGGCGGCGGATGCTGCGCCGGTAGGCGATCGCGGCGGCGAGCGTGAAGAACAGCAGGTTGCGCCCGGGCACGAAGGTGGTCGGCAGTCCGTCCGCGTCGAACGCGATCTCGGCCTCGCGCGTCAACGCGGTCTCGCTGAGCGCGCCGAGCACGCCGATGTCGACCATATGGTCCTCGCCCAGCCGATCGGTCCATTCGGGCCTGATCCGCGCGATGGCCGCGCGCAGCGGCCCGCGAACGTCCAGCTCGACGCGGTGACGCTGGCGATAGTCGAACCCGATCGTCTCGACCCGGTCGAAGCGGTCGAGTGCCCAGGCCAGGCACGTCGCGCTGTCCTGGCCGCCGGAGAAGAGGACGAGGGCTGCTTCGCTCATGCCGCCTTCATGCATGGCGGGACCGGCGACGCAAGTGCGGCTAGGAGCGGCGCCCTCCCCGCCCCGCCGCCTCGGCGCCGATCAGCGCGAACGCCGTGCCCAGCGCCCAGCCGCCGATCACGTCGCTCGGCCAGTGAACGCCCAGGATCACGCGCGACAGCCCGATCGCGACCGCCAGTGGGATACCGATGATCAGCAGGCGCCGGTCGACGAGCAGCGCGACGAGCAGCCACAGGCAGGCATTCTGGGCGGCATGACCCGACGGAAAGCTCAGGTCCCAGGTATAGTCGAGATGGTCGAACACCTCGGGGCGCGCGCGGGCGAACAGCGCCTTCAGCCCGCTGTTCGTCATCGTCTGCGCCGCCACCGTCGCCAGCAGCACGCCCGCGCCCAGCCGCGCGCGCCGCCACCAGAGCAGCCCGGCGGCGCCGAAGCCGATCGCGAGCCGCGCCTCCCAGTCGCCGAGATTGGTGACGAAGCGCCAGGCATCGGGATCGCCGCGCAGCGGCGAGAGCATCCGGACCAGCGGCTCGTCGAACGGGGGCGTGCCGCGGGCCTGGATCCACAGCCCGAGCACGATCACCACGACGAACAAAGCGAGCGCGAGCCCGAGGCGGCGGGTCACCTGCGCGCCACCACCTCGCCGCCCTTCATCACCATCGCCGGACGCTCGAGCACGCGCACGTCCTGCGTCGGGTCGCCATCGACCGCGACGAGGTCGCCGAAGCGGCCGACCGCGATCGCGCCGACATCCTGCTCGCGGCCGAGCGCCTGGGCGGCGTTGCGCGTCGCTGCCTGGATCGCTTCCATCGGCGTCATGCCATAGTCGACCATCGTCTTGAACTGGCCGCCGACCATGCCGTGCGGGAACACGCCCGCGTCGCTGCCGAACACCATGCGGACGCCGGCCTTGTGCGCCTTGCGGAAATTGTCGCGCTGGATCTGGGCGACCTCGCGGTCCTTGCGCAGATTGTCTTCGAGCACGCCGTTCTTCTTGCCTTCGGCCTGGGTGTAGTCGGTGTTGTAGATGTCCATCGAGAACCAGACCGGCTGCTTCCTCGCGACCGCGAGCCGGATGCCCTCGTCGTCGACCAGGCTGACATGCTCGATCGTGTCGATGCCCGCCCGGATGGCCGCCTTGATGCCGGCCGCGCCGTGCGCGTGCGCCGCGGTCCGCAGCCCCCATTGATGCGCCTCGTCGGCGATCGCGCGCAGCTCGTCCTCGGAAAGCTGCTGCTGGCCGGGCTCGGTGTTGCGCGAGAACACGCCGCCGGTCGCGCAGACCTTGATCACTTCGGCGCCATATTTCCGCTGTTCGCGCACGCGGGAGCGCAGCTCCTGCGGACCGTCGCCGACCGCCTCGCCCTTCGTCTTGTAGGACGGCGGCAGATAGGTCTCGTCGCAATGGCCGCCGGTCGCACCCAGCGCGTGCGCCGCCGGCACGATCCGCGGGCCGATGATCAGGCCCTCGTCGACGGCCTGCTTGTAGCCGACGTCGGAATAGCCCGCGGAGCCGACGTTGCGAACGGTCGTGAAGCCCGCGTCCAGCATGTCGCGCGCATTCTGGACGCCCTGCGCGATCCAGAAGCTGTCGGTGAACTGGAGGCCGGTATAGCCGCCATAGCGCGGGTTGCTGTCGAGATGGACGTGCATGTCGATCAGCCCGGGGACCAACGTCTTGCCGGCGAGGTCGACGCGTCTCGCGTCGGACGGCAGGTTGGCCGGGGTCTCGCGGCCGACCGACGTGATCCGGCCGTCGGTGATGACCACGACGGGCCGGTCGACCGTCCGCCCGGCGAGCACGTCGACCATGCGATCGGCCGTGACGATAACGGTTTCGGCCGCGGCGGGCGCGGCAAAGGCAACGGAAAGCAGCAGGGCAGCACGAAGCATTGGCGGTATTTCCCCAGGAAGTCAGGCGCTCCGGGCTAGCTGCTGGGGGATCGTCGCACAAGGGAGCGCCCCTCCACCACCGGCTTTGCCGGTGGTCCCCCTCCCCATCTCTCGATGGGGAGGAGCTGCTCTTCGCTCCTCCCTACGCGAAGCGTGGGGAGGGGGACCACCGGCGCAGCCGGTGGTGGAGGGGCCAATCCCGTTTACTGCGCCATGCCCTGCGCTTCGGTCAGGTGCTTCTGCACGACGTCGGCGGTCTTGGACGCGAACGTCTTCAGCTGCTCGTCCTGGCCGGCGCTCGCGAAGCCGCGGTGAAGCGCGAGCGCTTCCTGGTGCGCCGCGACCTGCTGGGTCGCGTAGAGCCGGTCGAAATCGGCGCCCTTGGCGTCGCGGAGCTGGTCGATCTTGCTCTGCATGTCCGGGCGCAGCGTCGGCGTCACCGTGACTGCGGGCTGCAGCGATGCGGCGATCGTCTTCAGCTCGTTCGACGACTTGGTGTGGTCGGCGACGAGCATCTTGGCGAACGCCTTCAGCTTCGCGTCCTCGGCCTGGTTGGCTGCGAGCTTCGAGCTCTCGATCTCGAAGAGATCCGCCGCCGCGGCCTGGGTCGCGTAATCCTGCGCCGTGGTCGGCGCCGGCGTCGCGGCCATGCCGTTCGCGCCGGCCATGTCGGCATCGCCCATGTTCGTCATCGCCATGTTGTCGATCGAGCCGACTTCGTTGGCGGTGGTCAGATTGTCACCGGCCTGTTCCTGGCTGTTGCCGCAACCGGCAAGCGCGAGGCTCAGCGTCGCGACGGACGCGATCAATAGGGTGTTACGCATTGACACTCTCTCCTTCGCGCCGCCGAACGCCCGTCGCGCGGCGCGGGTTCCTGTGCCTTCTCAAACCCTTTCGGTCGTGCGCCCGTCGAAATGGTCGTTGTCGTGGTCGGCCTCGGCCTGCGCCCGGTTCTTGTGCACCGTGCCGTCCTTGTGCTCGGGCGGCCCGTAGAGCGTGTAGAGCTTCAGCGGCGCATCGCCGGTGTTGCGGACATTGTGCCGGGCGCCGGCCGGCACGATCACGCCGTAATCGTCCTCGACCGTGCTGGGGGTGCCGTTGATGACGACTTCGCCCGTGCCTGCCTCGAAGCGGAAGAACTGGTCGCGGTCGTCATGGACTTCCTCGCCGATCTCCTCGCCGGGCTGCAGCGTCATCGCGACGAGCTGCAGGTGCGCGCCCGTGTAGAGCACGCGGCGGAAATCCTCATTGTCCAGCGTCGCGCGCTGGACGTCGTCGACATAGCCTCGCATGGCGCCTCTCCCGTCGGAACGTCGACGTTCCAAACGAGACAGGAAAGGGCGGGTTCCGGGCGCTCAGATGTGCAGCGGGCGCCCGTAGGCGGCAAGCACGCTCTCGTGCATCATCTCGCTCAGCGTCGGGTGCGGGAACACCGTCTCCATCAGCTCGGCCTCGGTCGTCTCGAGCTGGCGCGCGACGACATAGCCCTGGATCAGCTCGGTCACTTCGGCGCCCACCATGTGCGCGCCGAGCAACTCGCCGCTGTCGGCGTCGAACACCGTCTTGACGAAGCCTTCCGCCTCGCCGAGCGCGATCGCCTTGCCGTTGCCGATGAACGGGAATTTGCCCACCTTGACGTTGTGCCCCAGCTCCTTGGCCCGCGCTTCGGTATAGCCCACCGACGCGACCTGGGGCCGCGAATAGGTGCAGCCCGGGATGTTCGCCACGTCCATCGGATGCGGATGGCCGCCGGCGATCGCCTCGACCGCGATCACGCCTTCATGGCTTGCCTTGTGCGCAAGCCAGGGCGCGCCGACCACGTCGCCGATCGCCCACACGCCCGGCACGTTGGTGCGGCCATAAGGGTCGACCACGATGTGGCCGTTCTTCGCCCGGTCGACGCCGAGATCCTCCAGCCCGATATTCTCGGTGTTCGGCACGATGCCGATCGCGACGATCGCGTGGCTGAAGCTCTCGGTCGTCACCTTGCCGTCGGGCGCCTTGATCTCGGCCGTGACGCCCTTCGGATCGGCCTTGAGCGACTGGACGCCGGTCGCGGTCAGGATGGTCATGCCCTGCTTCTTCAGCGCCTTGAGCATAAAGTCGGAAATCTCGGCATCCTCGACGGGGAGGATGCGGTCGAGCATCTCGACCACGGTCACCTCGGCGCCCATGTCCGAATAGAAGCTGGCAAACTCGATCCCGATCGCGCCCGAGCCGATGACGAGCAGCCGGGTCGGCATCGCCGGCGGCACCATCGCGTGGCGATAGGTCCAGATCCGGTCGCCGTCGGCCTTGGCGAAGGGCAGCTCGCGCGCCCGCGCGCCCGTCGCGACGATGATGTTCTTCGCCTCGAGCTCGACCGGCTTGCCGCCCTGGTCGACGCTCAGCCGGCCCGGCGCGGTCAGCCGCCCCTGCCCTTCGACCACGGTGACCTTGTTCTTCTTCATCAGGCCCTTGACGCCGCCGTTGAGCTGCGCCGCGACCTTGCGCGAGCGGTCGACGATCTTGGCGAGGTCGAAGCCGGGCTTCTCGACCGTCAGGCCATAGGCCTCGGCATGGGTGAGATAATGGTAGATTTCCGACGTGCGCAGCAGCGCCTTGGTCGGGATGCAGCCCCAGTTGAGGCAGATGCCCCCCAGCCGCTCGCGCTCGACGATCGCGGTCTTCAGCCCCAGCTGCGCCGCCCGGATCGCCGCGACATAGCCGCCGGGCCCCGAACCGAGAATGACGAGATCGTAGGAATCAGCCACTGGTTACTCCGTTGTCAGTTCGTTGGTCGGCGAGCGCGGCAAGGATCGTCTCGGCGACCGCCTCGCGGCGCGCGAGGACGTCGTTGTTCCAGAAGCGGAGGACGCGAAAGCCCTGCGCTTGGAGAAAAAGGTCGCGTGCGGCATCGCCTGGCGAACCCGCATGCTGCGAGCCATCGGCTTCGACGACCAGCCGACGGTCGAGGCAGACGAAGTCGACGATGTACGGGGCGATGACGTGCTGGCGGCGAAATTTGAAGGCGGCGAAGCGATGTGCCCGGAGCATCGACCAGAGGAGACGCTCGGAGTCGGTGGGGTTGGACCGCATTTCCTTCGCGCGGGCGAGCAGCTCTGCGCGGGTCGGTGCGCGCCGAGCCCCCTCTCCCTCCCAATCGGCTAACGCCGCTTGGGCCCCTCCCTCTCCCCGCCGGGGAGAGGGGCTTAAAACGCTTCTCTCCTTGCCCCTCTCCCCTCGCGGGAGAGGGAGGGGCCCGCCGCGCATCGCGCGGTGGGAGGGAGAGGGGGACTGACCCTCCACCCCGCCCTCACGCCACCAGGCCGAGCGGCTTCTCGATCAGATCCTTGAACGCCTGCATCAGGCGGGCGCCGTCGGCGCCGTCGATGGCGCGGTGGTCGAAGCTGCCCGTCGCGCTCATCACCGTCGCGATCTGCAGGCTGTCGTCGACCACATAGGGGCGCTTCTCGCCGGCGCCGATCGCCATGATCATGGCCTGGGGCGGGTTGATGACCGCCTCGAACTGCTTGATCCCGAACATGCCCATGTTCGACAGGCTTGCCGTGCCGCCCTGATATTCGTGCGGCTGAAGCTTGCCCTCCTTCGCGCGGGCGGCGAGTTCCTTCATCTCGCTCGCGATCGTGCCGACCGCCTTCGCGTCCGCGCCGACGATGATCGGCGTGATCAGCCCGCCCGGGATCGAGACCGCGACCGAAATGTCGGCGCGGGCATATTTGATCAGCGTGTCGGGCGTGAAGCTGACGTTGCACTCGGGCACCTGGGCCAGCGCCGCGGCGAGCGCCTTGATCAGCAGGTCGTTGACCGAGAGCTTCACGCCCCGCGCCTCGAGCGCCGCGTTCAGCTCGCCGCGCAGCTTCAGCAGCGCGTCGAGCCGGATGTCGACGGTCAGATAGATATGCGGGATCGTCTGCTTCGCCTCGGTCAGGCGGCGTGCGATCGTCTTGCGCATGTTGCTGAGCTTGACCGCCTCGTGCGGGATGTCGGTCTCGAACGGCTTGGCCGGCGTCGCGGCCTTCGGCGCGGCCATGGCGGCGGGAGCGGGAGCCGGCGTCGGCGCAGGTGAGGCGGCCGGCGCCGGCGCGGCCGATGCGGCGCCCGGCTGCGCAGCGTCGATGTCGGCCTTCACGATGCGGCCGTTCGGGCCGGACCCGGTGATCGTCGACAGGTCGAGGCCCTTGGCTTCGGCCAGGCGGCGCGCGAGGGGCGACGCCTTGATCCGGTCGCCATCCTCGCCCGCGGACGTGGCGGGCGCCGGTGCCGCAGCGGCCGGAACCGCCGCGGTGCGGGTCTCGTCGCGGGTCGGCGTCGCGCCATAGCCCTTCTCGGCGGGGTCGGGCGTCGGGGTCGCAGAGGCCGCCGGAGCCGGTGCCGGGCTCGGCGCGGGAGCCGGTGCAGGCGCCGGTGCCGGTGCCGGTGCCGCAGCAGCGGAGGCGTCCTCGCCTTCCTCGGCGATCATCGCAATCACCGCGCCCACCTTCACCCCGTCGGTGCCGGCCGGGACGACGATCTTCGCGACCGTTCCTTCGTCGACCGCCTCGAACTCCATGGTTGCCTTGTCGGTCTCGATCTCGGCGAGGATGTCGCCCGACTTGACCGTATCACCTTCCTTCACGAGCCACTTGGCGAGCGTCCCCTCTTCCATCGTCGGCGAGAGCGCCGGCATTTTGAGCTCGATCGGCATGGCAATCCCTTTGTCAGCGTCAGGTCCGTGGCCTCCCCTTCGGCCAAAGCGCGTCAGTCGGTCAAGCGCTTGCGGACCGGGCAAAGCTGCTCCAATTTGCGAGGCCAAGAACAGGGGAGAGGCATGCGGACCTATCTGGCGGTGGTCGACGAAACCGACGAGGCCGCGCTCGCCCTGCGCTTTGCCGCGCGCCGTGCCGCCAAGACCGGCGGGACCGTGCTCGTGCTCGCGCTGATCGAGCCGGCCGAGTTCCTGCAATGGGGCGGCGTCCAGGCGACGATCGAGGAGGAAGCGCGCCAGCGCGCCCAGGCGCTCGTCGCGAGCGCGGCGGGCACGCTGGTCGAGGAGGCCGGGATCCGCCCCTCGATCACGGTGCGCCAGGGCGAGCCGGTGCAGGTCGTGCGCGCGCTGCTCGCCGAGAACGACCAGATCGCGGCCCTCGTGCTGGGCGCCGCCGCGTCGGGCGCGCCCGGGCCGCTGGTCAGCTATTTCGCCGGGCCCGACGTCGGCAAGATGCCCTGCCCGATCATGATCATCCCGGGCTCGCTCACCCGCGAGGCGGTCGACCGGCTGAGCTGAGCGTCAGCCGGCGAGACGCGGCGCGAGCATCCGCATCAGCATTTCGCAGCCGGCCGCGTCGCCGGCGTCGAAGCGGCCCCGGCTCGGGCTGTCGAGGTCGAGCACGCCGAGCAGCCGGCCCTGGTCGACGATCGGCACGACCAGCTCGGACGCCGAGGCGGCGTCGCAGGCAATATGGCCCGGAAAGGCGTGGACGTCCGCGACGAGCTGGGTCTCGCGCGTCGCCGCCGCCGTCCCGCAGACGCCGCTGCCCATCGCGATACGGATGCACGCGGCCTTGCCCTGGAACGGCCCGAGCACGAGCTCGTCGCCGAGAAGACGATAAAAACCCGCCCAATTGAGGTCGGGCAGATATTGGAAGATCAGCGCCGCGGCATTCGCCATGTTGGCGATCGGATCGGGCTCGTCCGCGGTCAGCCCGTCGAGCGCGCCGAGCAGGTCGTTGTAGAGCTCGGTCTTCGAACCGGCGCCGATCTCGAACGCGTACATCGCCATCCTTTCGCTTGATCGCCGCCGACCTAGGGTGCGCGCCGGTCGGCGACAAGCCGGTCAGTCGAGCCGCACCTTGCCGCGGCCGGCCTTAACCGCGCTGCGGTCCTTCTTCGCATCGACGCGCCGCGCCTTGGCCGCCCGGCTGGGCTTGGTCCGGACGCGCTTGACCGGGCGCTGGTGCGCCTTGCCGACCAGCTCGGCCATGCGCTCGCGCGCCTCGGCCCGGTTCGCGTCCTGGGTGCGGTGCGCGCGGGCGGTCAACACGATCTCGCCTTCCTTCGTCCATCGGCTGCCCGCAAGGTCTTTCAGCCGTTGATAGACGTCCGGGTGCAGCCCGAGCGCGAACACGTCGAGCCGCAACTGGACGGCGGTCGCGACCTTGTTGACATTCTGTCCGCCCGGACCGGTCGCGGCGAGGAACTTCTCCTCGAGCGCGGCTTCCGGCAGCGGTGGCCACTCAATCCGCGCCATCGGCAAAGCCTCCGAAGCGCGGCGGGATGGGCGCGCGGACGTCGATCGCGGGCTTGCTCCGGCGCGGCACCACGATCCGCTCGGCATGGAGCAGCATCGACGCGCCGCCGCGCCCATAGGTCGGATCGCCGACGATCGGCAGGCCGAGCCCCGAGGCCGCGTGGACGCGGATCTGGTGGGTGCGCCCGGTCTCGGGGAAGAAGCGGACGAGCGCGCGGCCGTCCGCGACCTGCACCAGCTCCCAGCGCGTGCGCGCCGGCTTGCCCTTGCGCGCCGGGATGATGCGCCAGCCCTGCTCGGCGCTGCTGACCTTGCTGAGCGCCAGCTCGATCACCCCGGCCTCGCCCTCGGGCACGCCGTCGAGCACCGCGGCATAGGTCTTCTCGACCGCCCCGTCCGCGAACGCCGCCGAGAAGCGCCGGTGCGCGCCCGTGTTGCGCGCGAGCAGCAGGCAGCCCGACGTGTCGCGGTCGAGCCGATGGACGATGCCCGGCGGTCGCGCAAAGCCGAAGCGCAGCCGCTCGACCAGATCGGCGAGCGCGACCGTGCCGTCCTTGGGCCGGTCCACCGGCAGCCCCGCGGGCTTGTCGATCACCAGCGCCTCGGCATCCTCGAACAGGATCGGCACGGGGGAAGATGGCAGCGCGGTCATCGCCCGCACATGCCGGGGTGCGGTCGTGTCGGCAAGGGCGGCCCCTCCACCACGCCGCTTCGCGTCGCGGTCCCCCTCCCCGCCTTCGGCAGGGAGGAGCGAGAGCCAGCTCCTCCCCATCGCGAGATGAGGAGGGGGACCGCCGGGCGCAGCCCGGTGGTGGAGGGGCCCGCCCGACTACCCGAACAGCCGGGTCGCGGTGTCCGCGGCGCGGTAGCCGAGGTGGCGGGCGCCGCCCAGATCGTCCTCGCTCGGCGCGCGCTCGCCCTGGCCGCCGGCGACGGTGGTCGCACCATAAGGAGCGCCGCCCTTCACTTCGTCATGGCCCATCTGCGCGGCATAGCCATAGTCGAGGCCGACGATCGTCATGCCGAAATGCAGCAGGTTGGTGATGATCGAGAACAGCGTCGTCTCGTTGCCGCCATGCTGCGTCGCCGACGAGGTGAAGGCCGCGCCGACCTTGCCGTTGAGCGCGCCCCGCGCCCACAGCCCGCCGGCGCGGTCGAGGAAAGCGGTCATCTGGCTGGCCATTCGGCCGAAGCGGGTCGGCGTGCCGACCACGATCGCATCATAGTCGGCAAGCGCGTCGACGCTCTCGATTTCGGGATGGGCGGGCGTGCCGAAATGCGCCGCGGCGGCGACCTCGGCCGGCACCGTCTCGGGCACGCGGCGGATCGTCACGTCCGCACCGGCGCTGCGCGCGCCCTCGGCCACGGCCTCGGCCATCGCCTCGATATGGCCGTAGCTCGAATAATAAAGCACCAGGACCTTCGCCATTTGTCGTCTCCTTGTTCATTGTCCGGGGAAAGGCGGAACGCGCCCGCGAGGTGGTCCCCGCGGGCGCGCCCGGTTCAGTCGCTGTCGACGAGCACCAGCTCGGCGTCGTCCTGCGCGGTGATGCGCACCGTCGTGCCGCCGCCGATCGCGCCGCCGTCGCGGGCGTCGAGCGTCGTCCCGTCGAGGTCGATCCGGCCCGTCGCGGGAACGAGATAGGCGTGACGCCCCTCGCCCACCGCATAGTCCAGGCTCTCGCCGGCCTTGAGCGTGGCGCCGAGCACCCGGGCGTCCGCCCGGATCGGCAGCGCACCCGCCGCGATCTCGTCGTCGAAACCGCTCGCCAGCGTCACGAACCGGCCCGAGCGGTCGCCCTTGGGAAAGGGCTTGGCGCCCCAGCTCGGGGCGCCGCCCGACCGCTTCGGCTCGATCCAGATCTGGAAGATCCGGGTCGTGTCCGGCTCGAGATTATATTCCGAGTGACGGACGCCGGTGCCGGCGCTCATCACCTGCACGTCGCCCGCTTCGGTGCGGCCGACATTGCCCAGCGAGTCCTGGTGGGTGATCGCACCCGACCGGACATAGGTGATGATCTCCATGTTCGCGTGCGGGTGCGCCGGGAAGCCGCTGTTGGCCGCGATCTCGTCGTCGTTCCAGACGCGCAGGCTGCCCCAGCCCATCCGCGAGGGATCATAATAGCTCGCGAACGAGAAATGGTGGCGTGCCTTCAGCCAGCCGTGATCGGCGTGACCCAGCGTCTCAAAGCCTCTTTTCTCGATCATCGTTCGAACTCCATCTTGCTTGGGACCGAGATAGCGCGCAGGATCATCTAGAAAATAGAAACGTCGGAAACTCATCGTTTCGGAAAATGCGCCTCCCCGACTTCGAAGCCTGGGCGATCTTCGCCACCGTCGTCGAGCAGCGCTCCTTTTCCGGCGCGGCGCGGACGCTGGGCCTGTCCAAGGCGACGGTGTCCAAGGCGATCACGCGGCTCGAGGCCCAGCTCGGCGCCACCTTGTTCCACCGCACCTCGCGCACGCTGTCGCTCACCGAGACCGGGCGCGCGCTCGCCCCGCGCGCCGCGCGCATCCTGACCGAGGCCATCTGCGCCGACGAGGAAGCGAGCGACGGCGCGCGATCGCCGCGCGGGCTGGTGCGGCTCGCGGCGCCGATGACGTTCGGGCTGCAGCAGGTCGCGCCGGCACTGGCCGAGTTCCTCGTCCTCTACCCCGATATCGAGGTCGACCTGCAGCTCGACGACCGCACGATCGACCTGGTCGAGCAGGGCATCGACGTCGCGTTGCGCATCGCCCACCTGCCCGACAGTTCGCTGCGCGTCCGCCGGCTCGCGCCGATCCCGCGGCGGACGGTCGCCGCGCCGGCCTATCTCGAACGCCATGGCCGCCCGCGCCATCCGGCCGAACTCGGCGAGCATCGCTGCCTGTGCTACACCAACCTGCCGAGCGAGGCGTGGCGCTTCTCGGGGCCGGACGGGGCCGAAGTCGCGGTGCGCCCGGTCGGCCCGCTGCGGGCGAACAGCGGCGAGGCGCTGCTGCCCGCGCTGCGGGCGGGGCTGGGGGTCACCGTGCTGCCCGACTTCATCGTCGGCGAGGACCTTGCCGCCGGGCTGCTCGAGGAAATCCTGACCGAATGGCGCTGGCCGCCGATCGCGCTTCACCTCGTCACTCCGCCCAATCCGCTCCGCCCGGCGCGCGTCGAGGTGCTGATCGACTTCCTTGTCGCGCGTTTCTCGGCCACATGAGCGCCATGGACGACGCCATCCCCGCCGCGACCTTGATCCTGTTCCGCGAACGCGACGGGGGCCCGCCCGAGCTTCTGATGACCCAGCGCGCGCAGGGCATGGCGTTCGCGGGCGGCATGCTCGTCTTTCCCGGCGGGCGGATCGACCCCGAGGACCGGGTGCGGGCAGCCGCCCATCCCGAACTGCCGCACGACGACGCCGCGGCGCGAATCGCGGCGCTGCGCGAGACGGTCGAGGAAGTCGGCTTCGACTTCGGGCTGGGCGTGCGCGACCTGACGCCGTTCGCGCGCTGGCTGCCCAAGCACAAGCAGACCCGCCGCTTCGACACCCTGTTCTACCTTGCCCGGGCGCCCGGGGACGCGCCGGAGCCCGAGGCCGACGGCAACGAGACGGTGCGCGCCTTCTGGGCGAGCGCGCTCGAGGTTCTCGACATGTGCGAACGCGGCGACGCCGAGATCATCTTTCCGACCCGGCGCAACCTCGAGCGGCTTGCCTTGTTCGACAGCTTCGATGCCGCCGTCGCCCACGCATTGTCCCATCCGATCGTCCCGATCACGCCGTTCCAGGAGGATCGCGAGGACGGGCCCTGGCTCTGCATCCCCGACGGCCTCGGCTACCCGGTGCTGGGCGAGCCGTGGACGAGCCTGATGCGCGGCTGACATGCGGCTAGCGCGGCGGGTCGCCCGCGCGCTCGTGCTCCTCGTCGTGCTCGGCGCCGCCTTGTGGACGTTCCTCGCATGGTCGCGCCGCCACCCGGAGGACCTGCCCTGGACGCGGCTCGACCTGGGCCAGCCGGTCGGCGCGTTCACCGGCCGCAAGCTCGCCGCTCTTTCGGATGCGCCGGCGACCTGCCGCCAATTGCTGGGCGAGGCGGGCGTGCGCTTCGTGCTCGCCAGCCCGCGCGGCGCGAATGCCTGCCGCTTCGAGGGTCCGATCCGGCTCGGCGACGGCGGGTCGCGGCGCATCGCGCTTGCCCCGGCGGCGGTCGAGACCTCCTGCCCCGTCGCGGCGGCGCTGGCGCTCTGGGAGTGGACGATCGTGCAGCCGGCGGCCCGGCGCCATTTCGGCGTGCCGGTCGGCCAGGTCGAGCATTTCGGCAGCTATAGCTGCCGGCGCCTCTACGGGCGCGGCACCGGCGACTGGAGCGAGCACGCCCGCGGCAACGCGCTCGACGTCGCCGGCTTCCGCCTCGCCGACGGACGGCGGATCCGGGTGCTCGGCGACTGGACCGGCGGCAGCCCGGCCGAACGCGCCTTCCTGCGCGACGTGCGCGACGGCGCCTGCCGCCTGTTCGCGACCGTGCTCAGCCCCGACTACAACGCCGCGCACCGCGACCATCTTCACCTCGACCAGGCGAACCGCGGCCCGATGGGGTGGCGGGCGTGCCGCTGAGCACGCCCGCCCGACCGGTCAGAAGCCGATATCGTCGAGGCTGAGCAGCGTCGCATTGCCGCCCGAGCTCGTCGTGTCGGTGCTGGTCACGCGCTCGGCGCAGAAGCGCGGCAGGTAATGCGGCCCGCCGGCCTTGGGGCCGGTGCCCGAGAACCCCTCGCCGCCGAACGGCTGCGAGCCGACGATCGCGCCGATCATCGACCGGTTGACGTAGAGGTTGCCGACACGCGCCAGCGTCTCGACCGCCTCGCCGACCCGCGCGATGCGGCTGTGCAGGCCCATGGTCAGCCCGAAGCCCTTCGCATTGACCCGCGCGATCGTCTGCTCGAGTTCGCCGGCCCGCCACGTCGCGACGTGCAGGATCGGCCCGAACCACTCGCGGTCGAGCTGGTCGAGCGAATCGAGACGGACGATGGTGGGGGGGACGAAAAACCGGTCCCCCTCCCGCTCGCGGGAGGGGTTAGGGGTGGGCCTGTCCGACGCAGCCGAAGGCGCAGGCCCACCCCCGGCCCCTCCCGCGAGCGGGAGGGGAGAAAGCGTATGCACCCACCGCGCCTTCTGGCTCTCGCGATAGCCCATCAGATGGTCATAGGCCGCGCGATCGATCACCGGGCCGACGTCGGTCGCCGGGTCGGCGGGATCGCCGATCACGAGCGTGTCCATCGCGCCCTTCAGCATCTCGAGCGTCGTCTCGGCGACATCCTCCTGCAGCAGCAGCAGGCGCAGCGCCGAGCAGCGCTGGCCCGCCGAGCGGAAGGCGGAGGTCACGACGTCCGCGACGACCTGCTCCGACAAGGCCGTCGAATCGACGATCATCGCGTTGATCCCGCCCGTCTCCGCGATCAGCGGGGTCAGCGGCCGCCGCTCGTCGTCGAGCAGCGCGCGGGCGATCTTGCGCGCGGTCGCGGTCGATCCGGTGAAGGCGACGCCGGCGATGCGCGAGTCGGCGACGATCGCCGCGCCCACCTCCGGGCCGCCGGGCGCGACGACGAGCACGTCCTCCGGGATGCCCGCCGCATGGGCGAGCTCGACGGCGCGGATCGCGATGCGCGGCGTCTGCGGCGCGGGCTTGGCGATTACCGTGTTGCCGGTCACCAGCGCCGCGACGGTCTGGCCGAGGAAGATCGCGAGCGGGAAGTTCCAGGGCGCGATCGTCGCCCACACGCCGCGGCCTTCCATGCGCAGCACGTTGCGCTCGCCCGTCGGTCCGGGAAGCTCGATCGGCTGCAGGTGCCCGCGTGCCTGGTCCGCGTAATAGCGGCAGAAATCGACCGCCTCGCGCACCTCGGCCAGCCCGTCGGGGATCGTCTTGCCGGCCTCGTGGACGCAGATCGCCATCAGCTCGGCGCGGTGCGTCTCGAGCAGGTCGGCGAGGCGCTCGAGGCAGGCCGCGCGCCGGTCGACGGGGGTGGCCGACCAGGCCGGGAAGGCAGCATGGGCGCGCGCGACGATGTCGGCCGTCACGCGCGCGTTACCGTCCCCATTCGTGTCGAGCGCAGTCGAGACACGCTTCTCGACGTTGCTCGAAGCGAACGGGCTCCCTCGAATCTCCCCCGCCACCGCCGCCAGCGTCTCGCGATCCTGCAGGTCGATCCCGCCGCTGTTCGCCCGCTCCGGCGCGAACAGGTCGCGGGGCAGCGGGATGCTCGGATGGCGCTCGCCCTTCACCTTCGCGATCTTCTCGACCGGGTCGGCGAGCAATTGCTCGTCGGTCAGCCGCTCGTCGGCGAGCTGGTGGACGAAGCTGGAGTTGGCGCCGTTCTCGAGCAGCCTGCGGACGAGATAGGCGAGCAGGTCGCGATGCCCGCCGACCGGCGCGTAGATGCGGCACCGATAGCCCTCGTCGCGCACCAGTCGCTCGTAGAGCCCCTCGCCCATCCCGTGCAGCCGCTGGAACTCGAAATCCCGCGACGCGCCCGCCCAGGCGACGATCGTCGCGACGGTCAGCGCATTGTGGCTGGCAAAGGCCGGGGCGATGCCCTTCGCCGCGAGCATGTCGTGCGCGCAGGCGAGGTAGGAGACGTCGGTCGCCGCCTTGCGGGTGAACAGCGGATAATCGGACAGCCCGGCTTCCTGGGTGCGCTTGATCTCGCTGTCCCAATAGGCGCCTTTGACCAGCCGGACGTTCATCCGCCGGCCGGTCGCCTGCGCCAGCGCATCGGCCCAGCCGATCACCGCGCGGGCCCGCTTGCCATAGGCCTGGACGGCCATGCCATAGCCGTCCCAGCCCCTGAGCGCGGGCAGCTTCGACACCGCCTCGATGATCTCGAGGCTCATCTCCAGCCGCTCCGATTCCTCGGCGTCGACGGTGAGGGCGATGCCCTTGCCCGCCGCCTGCAGGCAAAGCGCCTCCAGCATCTCGGTCAGCGCGGGGACGCAACGGCCCCAATGCGCCACCTCGTAGCGCGGATAGAGCGCGGACAGCTTGACCGAGATCGAATGCCCGGCCGCCGGATCGCGGCCGACCGCATCGATCGCGCCGGCATAGGCGTCGTAATAGCGGCGCCCGTCCGGGAAGGTGCGCGCCGCCTCGCCCAGCATGTCGAAGCTGGCGGTGAAGCCCCGATTCTCTGGCTTCTTCATGCGGCGCATCGCCTCGTCGATGGTGCGGCCCATCACGAAGACCTCGCCCATCATCTTCATCGCCGCGCCGACCGCCTGGCGGACGAACGGCTCGCCCGCGCGCGCGATCAGCCGGCGCAGGACGCCGCCCTGCCCCGTCTCGCTGACCAGCGCCTTGCCGACGATCAGCCCCCAGGTGGCCGAGTTGACCAGCCGCGAGCCGCTCCGCCCGGCATGCGCCTTCCAGTCGGCGTCGCCCAGCTTGTCGGCGATCAGCAGGTCGGCGGTCTCCGGATCGGGCACGCGCAGGAACGCCTCGGCGAGCGACAGCAACGCCACGCCTTCGGACGAGTTCAGCCGATATTCCTGGAGGAAGCGGTTGACCCACCCGGTCGACTGCGCCGCGCGCAGGTCGGCGAGCAGCCCGAGCGCGACCTGGACCGCGCGCTCGCGGGTCGCCCCGTCGAGTCGCGCCGCCTCGACGAGGGGCATCAGCACGTCGGGCTCGGGCGCCCGGTGCAGGGTTTTCATCTGGTCGCGAAAAACTGACGTTGCGGAATCCATGGCTCTCACACTCGCGTCGGCTCGCGCCCTTGTCAGGCGCCGAAGCCGCGGCTTAGGGGTCTTCGGGATCGCGCGCCTATGCGCCAATCCGCGGAGAAAAGGAAAGCCATGCCGACCGTCTCGATCGAGGAACTGAAGGGATATGTGGGCAAGCCGCTCGGCGTGTCCGAGTGGGTGACCGTCGACCAGGCCATGATCGACAAGTTCGCCGAGGCGACCGGCGACCACCAGTTCATCCATGTCGACGTCGAGAAGGCGAAGCTGACGCCGTTCGGCGGCACGATCGCCCACGGCTTCCTGTCGCTCTCGCTGATGCCGCTGCTCACCCAGAAGGCCGACCTGCCGCGCCCCGAAGGCATCAAGATGGGCGTCAATTATGGCGGCAACAAAACCCGCTTCCTCGCGCCGGTGCGCTCGGGCAAGCGCGTGCGCGGCCATTTCAAGCTGCTCGAGCTCGACGAGAAGCGCCCGGGGCAGTTCCAGCAAACCGTCGAATACACGCTCGAGATCGAAGGCGAGGACAAGCCCGCCCTGATCGCCGAGTGGATCAGCCAGTTCTTCATCTGAGTTCCAGGAGAAACCACCATGCGTGACGCCGTCATCGTCTCCACCGCCCGCACGCCGATCGGCCGTGCCTATCGCGGCGCCTTCAACAACCTGCCGTCGCCGACGCTGGCCGGCCATGCGATCCGCGCCGCGGTCGAGCGCGCCGGGATCGACGGCGCCGAGGTGCAGGACGTGGTGTTCGGCGCCGCGCTCCAGCAGGGCCACCAGGCCGGCAACATCGCGCGCACGTCGCTGCTCCGCGCGGGCCTGCCGGTGAGCGTCTCGGGCATGTCGCTCGACCGCCAGTGCGCCTCGGGCCTGATGGCGATCGCCACGGCCGCCAAGGAGATCATCACCGACAATATGGACGTGACGATCGGCGGCGGCGTCGAGTCGATCTCGCTCGTCCAGACCCCGCAGATGCGCGTCGCGCCCGATCCCGAGCTGCTGGCGCTGCACAAGGACATCTACATGCCGATGCTGCAGACGGCCGAGGTGGTCGCCAAGCGGTACAATGTCAGCCGCGACGCGCAGGACGAATATGCGCTCCAGTCGCAGCAGCGCACCGCCGCCGCCCAGGCCGCCGGCAAGTTCGACGACGAGATCGTCGCGGTCACCGCCAGCATGGGCATCGTCAACAAGGAAACCAAGGAAGTCTCCTACAAGGACGTGACGCTCGCCAAGGACGAGGGCAACCGGCCGGAGACGACGCTCGACGGCCTGAAATCGCTGGTCCCGGTGCTCGGCCCCGATCTCAACATCACTGCCGGCAACGCCTCGCAGCTCTCCGACGGCGCCTCGGCATCGGTGCTGATGGAAGCCAAGCTCGCCGAGCGGAAGGGGCTCGATCCGCTCGGTCGCTATGTCGGCATGGCGGTCGCCGGCACCGAGCCCGACGAAATGGGCATCGGCCCGGTCTTCGCGATCCCGAAGCTGCTCGACCGGTTCGGCCTCAAGATGGACGATATCGGCCTTTGGGAGCTCAACGAGGCGTTCGCGGTGCAGGTGCTCTACTGCCGCGACAAGCTCGGCATCCCGAACGAGCTGCTGAACGTCAATGGCGGCGCGATCTCGATCGGCCACCCCTATGGCATGTCGGGCGCGCGGATGACCGGCCACGCGCTGATCGAGGGCAAGCGCCGCGGCGCGAAATATGTCGTCGTCACGATGTGCGTCGGCGGCGGCATGGGCGCGGCAGGCCTGTTCGAGGTGTTTTGAAGACGAACACCCTCTCCCTTGAGGGGAGAGGGCGACTCGGCGCATCGCGCCGAGCGGGGAGAGGGTGAGGTCGCGCACCGGAGCGTCGACTCCACCCTCTCCAAGCTTCGCTAGGCAGCAAGCTGCCAAGCTTCGCTATCCTCCCCCGTCGAGGGGGAGGATTGGGATTGGAACCCCATCGCGCCCTCCCCGGTTCTCCCGGCGACAGTTTCGCAAGGAGAACCGACATGGCGACCGATGCCGAGATCACCGAGAAGTTCTGGAAGGCGCTGAAGTCCGACATGACCGTCATGCTCGGCGTCAATGGCGTCGACGACGGGCACGCCCAGCCGATGACCGCGATCGTCGACGAGGAAGCGGGTGGCAACTACCTGTATTTCTTCACCACCAAGACGAACACCATCATCGAGGAAATGCGCCAGAGCGATCGCGCGATCGCCACGTTCGTGTCCAAGGGCCATGACGTCTGGGCGACGATCAACGGCCGCCTGGAAGAGCATCAGGACCGCGCGACGATCGACCGGCTGTGGAATCCGCACATCGCGGCCTGGTACGAGGACGGCAAGGACGATCCGTCGCTCCAGCTCATCCGCCTCGATCCGGAATCGGCGCAGATCTGGCTGAACGAGAACAGCGTCTTTGCGGGCATCAAATCGCTGCTCGGCCGCGATCCCAAGAAGGACGCGCAGGACAAGATCGCCGAGGTCGCGCTCTAACCAGTCGCTAACCGACGCTGGACAGCCCCGCCCCCTCGCGCCACCGTGGCGCGAGGGGGTTCCTGCATGTCGATCCTGCTCACTGCCGCGGCCGCCGCCGCCTTCGATCCGGATGCCGCGACGCGCGCCTATCTGGCCACGCTGAACGGCGCTGCCCGCGCCCGATCCGACGCGTATTTCGAGGGCGGCTACTGGCTGATCCTGTGGAATGCGCTGGTGACGATCGCGGCCTGCTGGGTGCTGCTGCGCACGCGCTGGTCTGCGGCGTGGAGCGGCTGGGCCGGTCGAACGACCCGCCGCCCCGCGCTCCGGGCGGCGCTTTACGCGGTGCCTTTCGTGCTCGTCACCGCGCTGCTCACCCTGCCCTGGACCATCTACACCGAATATGTTCGCGAGCATCAATATGGGCTCTCGAACCTCAGCTTCGCCGCCTGGGCGCGCGAGGCGGCCATCGCGCTTGCCGTCCAGCTCGTCGTCACGTCCCTGTTGTTCGCGGTCGTGTTTTCGGTGATCCGCTGGAGCCCCAGGCGGTGGTGGCTGTGGGGCGCCGGCGTGATGACGCTCATGTTCGCCTTCCTCGCGCTGGTCGCCCCGGTGTTCGTGGCGCCCCTGTTCAACACCTACAAGCCGATGCCGGCGGGGCCCTTGCGCGACCAGATCCTCGCCATGGCGCATGCCCAGGCCGTGCCGGCCGAGAATGTCTATGTGTTCGACGCCTCGAAGCAGTCGAAGCGCATCTCGGCCAATGTCTCCGGGCTTGGCCCGACGATCCGGCTGTCGCTCAACGACAATCTGCTCAACCGCTCGACCCCGGCCGAGGTGAAGGCCGTGATGGGGCACGAGCTCGGGCACTATGTCCTCGGGCATATCCCGCGCGCGATCCTCGTCTTCACGCTGATCTTCCTCGTCATGTTCTTCGCGCTGTGGCGACTGGCGCCGGCGCTTCTCGCGCGGTTCGGCGAGCGCTGGGGCGTGCGCGACGTCGCCGACCCGGCGGCCGCGCCGCTGCTGCTTGCGCTCGCGGCCGGCTTGGGCGTGCTGCTGACGCCCGCCATCAACACGCTCATCCGGGTGAACGAATCAGAAGCGGACGCCTTCGGCCTCGACGTCGCCCGCGAGCCCGACGGCTTCGCGACGATCGCGATCAAGCTCGGCGAATATCGCAAGCTCGAACCGACGCCGCTCGAGGAAGCGATCTTCTTCGATCACCCGTCGGGACGCACCCGCGTCCGCATGGCGATGGACTGGAAGGCGCGGCACCTGAGTCCCGCAGAATGAGCCGGCTGCTGGTCTTCGGGCCGGGCTATACCGCGTCGCGCCTGATCGCGGCGGTGTCGGCGCGCGGCGGGGCGGTCGACACGATCGGGCGCGCGCTGATCGACGATGCCGGGGCGGTTGCCGAACGGGTCGGGTGGGCGACGCACATCCTGTCGAGCGTGCCGCCGGCGGGCGAGGACGATCCGGTGCTCGTCCGCCATGCGCCGCTGCTGCGCCGCAGCCCGGCCTGGATCGGCTATCTCTCGTCGACCGGCGTCTATGGCGATGCGCGCGGCGCGTGGGTCGACGAGAGCGCGCCGGTCGGACAGGGCCGCCGCACCGCGCGCGCCGCCGCCGACCAGGACTGGCTGGCGCTCGGCGCGCGCATCTTCCGGCTGCCCGGCATCTACGGGCCGGGCCGCTCCGCGCTCGACCGGGTCCGAAGCGGCGCCGCGCACAAGGTCGACATGCCCGACCAGATCTTCAGCCGCGTCCATGTCGACGACATCGTCGCGGGGGTGGTCGCCGGCTTCGACGGGCCGGCCGGCGCGTACAATCTCGCCGACGACGAGCCGGCGCCGCAGAACGACGTTGTCGACTATGCCGCCCGCCTGCTCGGCCTGCCGCCGCCACCCTTCGTGCCGCTCGACAGCCTGTCGCCGATGGCGCGCGGCTTTTATGCCGAGAACCGGCGCGTGGCGAACGGCAAGGCCCGGCGCGTGCTTGGCTGGGCGCCCGCCTATCCGGACTTCCGCGCCGGGCTGCGCGCGCTCAGCGCCACCACCAGCCCGACGAGCACCAGCACGCCGCCGCCCGCCGCCGTCGCGGTCCAGCGATAGCCCTCGAAGAGCGTCGACAAGGCCATCGCGATCACGGGGATGATGACGCTCGAATAGGCGGCCTTGGCGGCGCCGATCTCGCGGATGATCCGGTAATAGACCATGAACGCGAAGGCCGAGGCCGCGAGCCCGAGATACAGCACGCCGGCGACATAGCCGGGGCGCGGGTCGAAGATCGGCGGGCCGCTCGTCGTCCAGGCCCAGCCGGCATTGGCGAGGGTGCCGACGGTCATGCCCCACGCCATCAGCGAAGGCAGCGGGATCGCGCGGGCGGGGCCGGTCGCCTGCATCACGTTCGCGACCGAGGCCGAGAGCACGGCGAGCAGCGACAGCCCGATGCCGAGCGCGGTCTGGCCCGCGCGCGCTTGGTCGGCGCCGATCTCGTGCGCGAACAGCAGCGCGATCCCGCCCATTGCCACCGCCGACCCGGCGAGAAAGCGCCCGGTCAGTTGCTGGCCGAGGAAAATGCGCCCGAACAGCGCGTTGGGCACCACCAGCAGCGCGAACAGCACGGCCACCAGCCCCGAGGTCACATACGCCTCGGCCCGGTAGACGAGATTGAAATTGCAGACGAACTGGGCGACGCCGACGACGACCACGATCGCCCAGCTCGCGCGCGGCAGGCGCAGCGACGTCCCCGTCGCCAGCGCATAGGCGATCATCGCGGCGCTCGCGACGCAGAAGCGGTAGGTGACCGACCAGCTCGCCGGCACGACGCCAAGCTGGTCGCGGATGACCAGCCAGGTCGAGCCCCAGATCAGCGTGATCAGCGCGAACGGCAGCAGCACGCGCGCGCCGGCCGGCGCCGGCCCGTCCCCGCTCACAGCGCGGCGATGGCGTCGGCGAGCGGGCGGATCGCGTCTTCGGCCTGATCCCAGCTCACGACGAGCCGGGCCTCGCCCGGGCCCCAGTCGTAAAAGTCGAAGCCGCTGGCGCGCAGCGACGCCGCTTCGTCCGCGGACACCCGCAGGAAGATCTCGTTCGCCTCGACCGGATGCACGAGCCGGTCCCCGGCCGCCTGCGCGAGCAGCGCCGCCCCGGCGTTCGCCGCCCGGGCATTGTCGAGCCACAGGCCGCCCTCCAGCATCGCCAGGATCTGCGCGGCGAGATAGCGCCCCTTGGACAGCAGATGCCCGGCCCGCTTGCGCCGGTACAGGGCGGCCGCCGCCAGGTCGGGCCGGAAGAAGACCAGCGCCTCGGCGGACATGCCGCCATTCTTGACGAACCCGAAGCTCAGCGCGTCGACGCCGGCGCGCCACGTCACGTCGGCCGGGCTGCAGCCGAGATGCGCGACCGCATTGGCGAAGCGTGCCCCGTCCATATGGAAGCCGAGCTTGCGCCGCGCCGCGACCTCGCCCAGCGCGGCGACGTCGTCGGGCGTGTAGACCCGGCCATATTCGGTCGCATTGGTGATCGACAGCGCATGCGGCTGGACCTGGTGGACGTCGGGCCGGATCGCCGCCGCCGTCGCCTCGACCGCATCGGGCGTGAGCTTGGCGCCGTCGCCGTCGATCAGCAGCAGCTTGGCGCCGCCGGTGAAGAATTCGGGCGCGCCCGCCTCATCGACCTGGATGTGCGCCTCGCGGTGGCAGAGTACGCCGCCATAAGGCGGGCACAGGCTGGCCAGCGCGAGGCAGTTCGCCGCCGTGCCTGTCGTGACCCAGAGCGCCGTCACCTCGGTCTCGAACAGCTCCGAAAAGGCGCCGTCGAGCCGCTTCGACCAGGCGTCGCCGTCATAGGCGGTGTCGAGCCGGTCGGCGGCGGCCAGCGCCGAGAGGACGGCGGGATGCGCCGCCGCTGCATTGTCCGAAAAGAAACGCATGCCGCGCCTCTGCGGCGGTTCGGGGCGCGGGTCAACGGGGAAGGGTGGCCCCTCCACCACCGCTGCGCGGCGGTCCCCCTCCCCATCCGCGATGGGGAGGAGCTGGCCTTCGTTCCTCCCTGCGCGAAGCGTGGGGAGGGGGACCGCTGCGCAACGCGCAGTGGTGGAGGGGCCCCTTTTCCCGCTTGCACTCTCCTGTTGCACCGCACAAACTCGCGGCGGGGGACGAAGGGGCGGCGGGTGGACGGAGCGGAGTTCGACGAGATGGGAACGGGGGCGGACAGCCCCGCCTATGCCGCCGTCAAGGCTTGGCTGGACGAGACGCCGCCCGACTATCTCCAGACACGCCGCGCGCAGGCGGAATTGTTCTTTCGCCGGATCGGCATCACCTTCGCCGTCTATGGCGACTCCCAGGCCGACGAGCGGCTGATCCCGTTCGACATCATCCCGCGCATCCTGTCGCGCCAGGAATGGAACGGCCTGCAGAAGGGACTCGTCCAGCGGGTCACCGCGCTCAACGCCTTCCTGAACGACGTCTATGGCAAGCGCGAGATCCTCGCCGCGGGCGTCGTCCCCGAACAGCTCGTCCTCTGCAATCCGCAATTCGCGCTCGCCGCGATCGGACGGACGCCGCCGCACGGCATCTACACCCATATCGCCGGCATCGACATCGTCCGCACCGGGCCGGACTGTTTCTACGTGCTCGAGGACAATGCCCGCACCCCGTCGGGCGTGTCGTACATGCTCGAGAACCGCGAAGTGATGATGCGGCTGCTGCCCGAGCTGTTCCAGCGCCACCGCGTCGCCCCGGTCGAGACCTATCCGGAGCTGCTCCTCGACACGCTCCAGTCGGTCGCGCCGCCGCGCTGCTCGGGCGAGCCGACGGTCGCCGTGCTCACGCCCGGCTTCCATAACTCGGCCTATTACGAACACAGCTTCCTCGCCGACAAGCTCGGCGTCGAGCTGGTCGAGGGCAGCGACCTGTTCGTGCGCGAGGACAAATTGTTTATGCGCACGACCGAAGGGCCGCGCCAGATCCACGTGCTCTACCGGCGGGTCGACGACGCCTATCTCGATCCGCTGGTCTTCCGGCCGGACTCGGTTCTCGGCGTTCCCGGCATCATGAGCGCCTACGCCACCGGCAATCTCGCGCTCGCCAACGCGGTCGGCACCGGCATCTCGGACGACAAGGCGATCTACAGCTACATGCCCGAAATCGTCCGCTTCTACACCGGCGAGGACCCGATCCTGCAGAACGTGCCGACCTGGCGCTGCCGCGACCGCGACTCGCTCGGCTACGTCCTCGACCATCTCGACGAGCTGGTCGTGAAGGAAGTCGACGGGTCGGGCGGCTATGGCATGCTCGTCGGCCCGCACGCGACCGCCGCCCAGCGCGCCGACTTCGCCGCCAAGCTGCGCCACGATCCCGAGAAATTCATCGCGCAGCCGACGCTCGCGCTGTCGACCTGCCCGACGCTGGTCGACGAAGGGATCGCGCCCCGCCATGTCGACCTGCGGCCGTTCGTGCTCACCGGGCGCCACGGCACCCGCATCGTTCCCGGCGGGCTGACCCGCGTCGCGCTGCGCCCGGGCTCGCTGGTCGTGAACTCCAGCCAGGGCGGCGGCACCAAGGACACCTGGGTGCTCGATGGCTGAGCCGCGCGGGGGAGCCGCCTAGATGCTGTCGCGCACCGCCGCCGACCTGTTCTGGACCGGCCGCTATGTCGAGCGCGCCGATTTCGTGTCGCGCCTCACCGACGCGACGCTGCGCCTCGCCGCGCTGCCCTCGTCCTATGGCGGCGACATCGGCGCGTGGACGAGCGCGCTCGCCGCCGCCGGCGTCGGCGACCTTTACGACGCGCGCCACGCCGAAGTGGCCGAGCAGACCGCGCTCCAGTTCCTCTCGCTCGACCCCGACAACCCCTCGTCGATGCGGACCTGCATCGAGCGCGCGCGCCACAATGCCCGCGCGGTCCGCATCGCGCTGACCGTCGAGGTGTGGGAAGCGATCAACGCCGCCTGGCTCGACGTGCAGCGCTTCGGGACCCGGCTCGAAAGCCGGCCGGCGCTCACCCGGCTGGTCGAGAGCGTCAAGGCATCCGCCCTCGCCTTCGACGGCGCGACCCACCGGACGATGCTGCGCGACAAGAGCTACTGGTTTTTGCGCCTGGGCGCGGCGCTCGAACGCGCCGACAACACCGCCCGGCTGCTCGACGTCAAATACCATCTGCTGCTGCCGCGCGACGAGCCGGTCGGCGGCAGCCTCGACTATTTCCAGTGGACGACGATCCTGCGGACCGTCTCGGCGCTCACGGCCTATCGCCACGTCTATCGCGACAGCGTGAAACCGTGGCTGGTCGCCGACCTGCTGATCCTCAACCGCCGCATGCCGCGCTCGCTCGCCGCGTGCATGAACGACGCGGTGCGCTATCTCGACCTGCTCGCCCAGGAGAGCGGCCGGCGCGGGCCCGCGCATCGCGGCGCGGTCGCGCTCTCGGGCCGGCTCGCGCGCGGCAACATGGACGACATCTTCGCCAGCGGCCTGCACGAATACATTGCCGACTTCCTCAAGGAAACCAACACGCTCGCCGCGACCATCATGGAGCAGTACCAGTTCTGATGCGCATCCAGGTCGAGCATCACACGAGCTACAGCTACCAGCTCCCGGCGAGCGGCATCGTCCAGGCGCTGCGCCTGACGCCGCGCAACCACGACAGCCAGTATGTCCGCAACTGGCGAGTCGACGCCAATGTCGACGGCGCGATGCGCGAGGGGGTCGACGCGTTCGGCAACCATCTGATCATGTTCTACGCAGAAGGCGCGATCACCGAGCTGACGCTGACCGTGACCGGCGAGGTCGAGGTCACCGACACCGCCGGCGTGATCCGCGCGGCCGAGACGCTGCCGCCGATGGTCTATCTTCGCCCGACCGACCTGACCCGTGCCGACGACGCCCTCGCCGCTTGGGCGCAAGGCCTGCGCGGCCCCGGCGAGCTGGCGACGCTGCACGCGCTGATGGCCGGCCTCCACCAGCGGATGACGTTCGACATCAGCGAGACCGACGCCGCGACCCCGGCGGCGACCGCGTTCGAAAGCCGGCGCGGCGTCTGCCAGGACTTCGCGCACATCTTCTGTGCCGCCGCGCGCAGCCTGGGCATTCCCGCGCGCTACGTCTCGGGCCACCTCGCCCGCCACGGGCACGAAGCGATGGAAGCGGCGCATGCCTGGGCGGAGGCGCTGGTGCCGGACCTTGGCTGGATTGCCTTCGATCCCGCCAACGGGATCTGCACGACCGACACCTATCTGCGCGTCGCGATCGGCCTCGACTATCTCGATGCCGCGCCGGTGCGCGGCGCACGGCGCGGCGGTGGGGTGGAGGCGATGCGCGTCCATGTCCGCGCCGGCCATTCCCAAGAGCAACGGCAGAGCTGAGCGGATGACCTATTGCATCGGAATGCTCGTCCGCGAGGGCCTCGTCATGATGGCCGACACGCGCACCAATGCGGGCGTCGACAACATCTCTTCCTATCGCAAGCTGCGCGTCCTCGGCGACGGCTCGCGCCGGCTGATCCTCGTCTGCTCGGCCGGCAACCTGTCGACCACGCAGAACGCGCTCCAGCGCATGCAGCGCGGCATCGCCAATGACGAGACGATGGAGCTCGACAGCTGGTCGAGCGTCGGCAGCATCTACGAGGCCGCGCTCGCCGCCGGGCGGGCGCTGCGCCTCGCGCGCGACGGGATCGAGAGCCTCAACCAGGGCTCGCCGATCAGCTTCGACGCGACCCTGCTCGTCGGCGGCGCGATCGGGGGCGAGCCGCATCGCCTGTTCCTCGTCTACCCCGAAGGCAATGTCATCGAGTGCGGGCCGGACACGCCCTATCTCCAGATCGGCGAGGCCAAATATGGCAAGCCGATCCTCGACCGCGCGCTGACCTTCGACACCGGCCTCATGGACGCGGTCAAGATCGGCCTCATCTCCTTCGATTCGACGATGCGCGCCAACCTCGCGGTCGGGCTCCCGATCGACCTGATCGTCTCGAAGAAAGGCGCGAGCGTGGTCGACATCGAGCGACGGATCGGGACCGACGATCCCTATTTCGGCAAGCTCTCCGCCGCGTGGGGCGAGGCGATGCTCAAGGCCGTCCAGGCGATGCCCGGCCCGCCCTACTGACGCCGGTCACTCCGGCCCGAGCAGCGGGTCGTCGATCGCCTCTCCCGCCAGCACGCGCCGCATCCGCTCGCGGTCGAGCGCGCCTTCCCAGCGCGCGATGGCGACCGTCGCCACCGCATTGCCGATGATATTGGTGACCGCGCGCGCCTCCGACATGAAGCGATCGATGCCGAGGATCAGCGCGATCCCGGCCACGGGCACCGAGTCGATCGTCGACAGCGTCGCGGCGAGCGTGATGAAGCCGGCGCCGGTCACCCCCGCGGCGCCCTTCGACGTCAGCAGAAGCACGCCGAGCAGGCCCAGCTGCGCCCAGATGTCGAGCGGCGCATTGGTCGCCTGGGCGATGAACACCGCCGCCATCGTCAGGTAGATCGAGGTGCCGTCGAGGTTGAAGCTGTAGCCCGTCGGCACCACCAGCCCGACAACCGGCTTCGCGCAGCCCAGGTCCTCCAGCTTGCGCATCAGCCGCGGCAGCGCCGTCTCGGACGACGAGGTGCCGAGCACGATCAGCAGCTCGGCGGCAATGTAGCGGAGGAAGGCGAACAGGTTGAAGCCGGTCGCCCAGGCAATGGCGCCGAGCACGAGGACGACGAACAGCGCACAGGTGAGATAGACGCTCGCCAGCAGCGCGCCGAGCTGGGCAAGCGTGCCGACACCGTATTTGCCGATCGTGAACGCCATCGCGCCGAACGCGCCGAGCGGGGCGAGCCGCATCAGCATCGCCATGATCTGGAAGAAGAACGTGCTGACCGTCTCGATCCCGGCGAGGATGCCGGCGCCGCCCTCGCGCATCTGGGCGAGCGCCAGGCCGGACAGGATCGCGATCAGCAGCACCGGGAGCAGCTCGCCCCCGGCCAGCGCGCCGACGAAGCTGTCGGGGATGATCGCGAGCAGGAAGCCGCTGATGCTTTCCTCGGCCGCCTTGGCGCCATAGGCGGCGATCCCGCTGGTATCGAGCGTCGCCGGGTCGGCGTTCACCCCGACCCCGGGCTCGACGATGTTCACGACGACGAGGCCGATCACCATCGCGAGCGTGGTCACCACCTCGAAGTAGATGAGCGCCTTCAGCCCCACCCGGCCGACCGCGCGCAGGTCGCCCACCTTCGCGATGCCCAGGACGACCGTGGTGAAGATGATCGGCGCGATCAGCATCTTCACGAGCTTGATGAACGCGTCGCCGAGCGGCTTCAGCGCGACGCCGGCATCGGGCCAGACCCACCCGACGAGCACGCCCGCCGCGATGCCGACCAGCACCTGGACGTAGAGATGGGGCGCGCGCAGGCCGCGGCTGGCGGGGGCAGCCATCAGGCGCGGCTCACCCGGCCGCCGGCGTGGCGCTCGAGCCGGCCGGCAAGCTCCAGCTCGAGCAGCACCATCTGGACGATGCCGGGCGCGAGCCCCGCCTGGCGGATCAGCTCGTCGACCGCGACCGGGGTCGGCCCGAGCAGGTCGGCGATCGCGGCGCGCTCGGCGTCGCTGGCGTCGGCCGGCCCCGGCCCGGGCATGAACGGCGCCTGCGGCGAGGCGAGCGCGCGCGGGTCGAGCGGGCGCAGCGCCTCGACGATGTCGGCGGCGGTCTGGACGAGCGTCGCGCCCTCGCGGATCAGCAGGTTGCAGCCCTGCGCGCGCGGGTCGAGCGGCGACCCGGGGACGGCCATCACCTCGCGCCCCATCTCGCCCGCCAGCCGCGCCGTGATCAGCGAACCCGATCTGGGCGCCGCCTCGATCACCACCGTGCCCTGCGACAGGCCGGCGATGATCCGGTTGCGGTAGGGGAAGTGGCGCGCCCGCGGCTCGGTGCCAGGCGGCTGCTCGGCGACCAACAGGCCCTGGCTCGCGATCCGGTCCTGCAGCTCGGCATTCTCGGGGGGGAAGACCACGTCGATGCCGCTCGCGATCACCGCGATCGTGCCGCCGGCGAGCGCGCCCATATGCGCCGCGGTGTCGATCCCGCGCGCCAGCCCGGAGACGACGCTCAGCCCCTCCGCCGCCAGCTCCTGGGCGAGCCCGCGCGCGAAGCGGCACGCGGCCGCGGAGGCGTTGCGCGCTCCGACCAGCGCGACGGTGGGCCGGCGCGCCAGCTCCAGATGGCCACGATAGGTGATCATCGGCGGCGCGCTGTCGATCGCGGCGAGCAACGGCGGATAGCCGAGCTCGTCGAGGAACAACGCCGCCGCGCCGAGCCGTTCGATGCGCTCCAGCTCGCGCGTCGCGGCGCGGGCGTCGGCGACGACGAAGTTGCGCGCGCCACCGCGCGCGGCCAGCTCCGGCAAGGCCTCGATCGCGCGCTCGGCGGTGCCGAAGCGGGCGAGCAACTGGCGATAGGTGACGGGGCCGACATTGGCGGTCCGGATCAGGCGCAGCTTGGCAACCCGCCCGTCGGCATCAGCCATGCGCGCGACCGACCTTCGGCTCGCTGCCGTCGCGGAGCCGGGCGAGGTTGCCGCGGTGCTTCCAGAAGACGAGCAGGGCAAGGCCGACGAACAGCATGCCGACGCTGCCCCGCCCGGACAGGAAGGCGATCACCGGGGTGATTGCCGCCGCCGCCATGCCGCCCACCGACGAATAGCGCGTGACCAGCAGGATGCCGAGCCAAAGCGCCAGGAACATCAGGCCCAGCGGCCACCACAGCCCGAACGCCACGCCGCCGAAGGTCGCGACGCCCTTGCCGCCGTTGAAGCGCAGCCAGACCGGGTAGCAATGGCCGAAAAAGGCGCCCGCCGCGCCGAGCAGCCCGCCGCCCGGCACGATCGCCTCGCCGATCCACACCGCCGCCGCGCCCTTCAGCGCGTCGAGCAGCAGCGTCGCCGCGGCGAGGCCCTTGCGGCCGGTGCGCAGCACGTTGGTCGCGCCGATATTGCCCGATCCGATCGCGCGCAGGTCGCCCGCCCCCGCCGCGCGCGTGAGCAGCAACCCGAACGGGATCGCGCCCAGCAGATACCCGACGGCCAGCGCCAGCGCCGGCATTTCCCAAAGCACATCGACCCCCATGATCCGCCCAAGCATAAGGCGTTGCCGTCGCGCCGCAAGCAGCGGGGGATTACGGTGTGAGCGGCGGCCCCTCCCCACGCTGCGCGCAGGGAGGAGCTGGCTCCCGCTCCTCCCTGCCGAAGGCGGGGAGGGGGACCGCGACGCGAAGCGTCGTGGTAGAGGGGCCACCCCCCACCCCCTCCCCCTCAACCCCCAAACCCGCTAAGCGCCCGCCATGTCCGACACCCGTCCCGTGCTTTTCTTCGATTCCGGCGTCGGCGGACTGTCGGTGCTCGCGGCGGCGCAGCGGCTGCTGCCGCGCATGCCCGTGATCTACACCGCCGACAGCGCGGGCTATCCCTATGGCACCAAGTCGGAGGCCGAGATCGCCGCGCGCGTGCCGGCGCTGCTCGGCCGGCTGGTCGAGCGCTACCACCCGCGGCTCGCCGTCATTGCCTGCAACACCGCCTCGACGATCGCGCTCGCCCATGTCCGCAGCGCGCTCGACCTGCCGGTGGTCGGCACCGTCCCCGCGATCAAGCCGGCGGCCGCGCTGTCGACGACGCGCGTGATCGGCGTGCTCGGGACCGAGGCGACGGTGCGCCAGCCCTATGTCGACCGGCTCGCGGCCGAGTTCGCGGCCGATTGCACCGTGCTCCGCCACGGCTCGGCGGAGCTCGTCGACCTTGCCGAGGCCAAGCTGCGCGGCGACGCGACGGACCCCGCCGCCTACGCCCGGATCCTGGCCGGGCTGACCGGCCAGCCTGGGGGCGACCGGATGGACACGGTCGTGCTCGCCTGCACCCATTTCCGGCTCGTCGAGGACGAGCTTCGCGCCGCCGCCCCGCTGGCCTATGTCGACGGCGCCGAGGGGATCGCCCGGCGCATCGCCGTGCTGACCGACGGCGCGACCTGGCCCGCGGCGCCGGGCGAGGGAGTCGCGGTCTTCACCGGGCGCGACGGACGGCCCGGCGCGCTCGCGCCGGCCCTCGCCCGCTTCGGGCTCACCCGAATCGATCAGCTCTAGCGAAATTATTGTAAGTCGTTCGCGCTGGCGCGGCGGTTCCGCAGCGGGTAAAGGCGCCGAAAAGGCGGCAGACAGGAAGAAGGCTCCTTGTCCTTGGACTATCAGCGCATCTTCACCCAGGCGATCGACCGGCTGCATGCGGAGGGGCGGTACCGGGTGTTCATCGACATTTTGCGGTCGAAGGGGTCCTACCCCAATGCGCGCTGTTTTGCCGGGCA
>JAESGM010000238.1_pt1 | contig 93881 bp, 86 predicted proteins | sample 9269721 | NCBI WGS metagenome assembly JAESGM01 (sample SAMN15720920, study PRJNA650825) | algae metagenome | isolation source: Komarekiella atlantica HA4396-MV6 and co-occurring heterotrophs from... | place: USA: Theobald House, Kauai, HI | collected 2009-07-29 | reverse complement strand
CTTGAAGGCGAACAGCCCGAAGATCAGGAACGTCGCCATCAGGAGGGTCGTCATGACCGGGCGACGGATGCAGAGCTCGGGCAGGTTCATCAGCCGGCGCTCCCCCGCTGGGAGGTCAAGTTCGGCGCCGGCGGGCTCTGGCCGCCGCGGCCGCGCTCGATCGTGCGCGCGCCCTCGGTCAGCAGCAATTGCCCGTCGATCACCACAGTCTCGTCGCCGGTGAGGCCCGAAGCGATCACGGCGCGGTCGTCGACATTGCGGGCGACGACGATCGGGCGGGCACGGGCGAGATTGTTGTCGATCACGAAGACATAGGAGCCGTTCTGGCCGGTCTGGACCGCCTCGCGCGGCACGGTGACGGCATCGGCCTCGGTCCGCAGCGTCAAGCGGACCTGACCGAGCGCGCCGGGCCAGAGCGTCTCCTCCGAGTTGTCGAAGCTGGCGCGGATCTGGATCGTGCCGGTCGTCGCATCGACCGCGTTGTCGATCACGGCGATCGTGCCCTCGATGCTCTTGCCGACGCCTTGCTGGGTCGCCTGGACGACAGCCGTCTTCGCCTGCATCGCTACGCGGATCTCGGGCAAATAGCGCTGCGCCACCGCGAAGCTGACATAGATCGGATCGATCTGGTTGATCGTCGCCAGCATCGCCGAGCTGTCGCCGCTCTTGGCGATATTGCCTTCCTTCAGAGCGGCGACGCCGACGCGGCCGGAGACCGGTGCGCTGATCGTGTAATAGCTGAGCTGGACGCGCAGGCTGTCGACCGCGGCCTCGCCGCCGCGGATCGCGGCGCGCAGCGTGCTCACCGCCGTGCGGGCGGTGTCGAGCCGCGCATCGGTGGCGATCTCGCGTCGGGAGAGCTCCTCGGCGCGGCGCAGATCGGACTCGGCCGCGATCAGCGAAGCCTTGTCGCGCGCGACGTTGGCTTCGGCCTGGCGCAATTGCGCCTCGAGCTGGCGCGAATCCAGCCTGAACAGCACGTCGCCCTTGTTGACCATGGCACCGTCACGGAATTCGACCGCCATGATCTGGCTGTCGACGCGCGAGCGGATATTGACGGTGGAGATCGCCTGGACCGTGCCGATCGCGTCGATCCGGACCGGCGTCGGCCGGCGCTCGACCTTGGCGGTGACGACCGTGACGGGTGGCCGGTTGGCCTGGCCGGAGCGGCTACCGCCGGCTGCTGGTGCAGAGGCGGTCGCCGCCGGCTTGGCCGGTCCCGGGATCACCTTGCCGTAAGGAACCTGGTCGAGCGGCCAGGGAACGGGACGACCGGTGTAATGAAGAAACGCGCCCGCGGCGAGAACGCCCGCGGCCGAGAACAGAGCCACACGCCCGAAAGTCAGCACTGCCATAGAAAGCCTTGCGCCACGGGGAGCGCCACGCCGACCCTGTCGAACGGTTGCTCCCCAAACCGTCCTCACCGCAAGAATTTAGCATGAAGACGGCCGGGTTTCGACGCAAGTGTCCAATACGGTTTATTGAGCGCTGTCGCGACGATGTGACAGGACGACAATTCAGCAGATCGAAATCGCCGCCACACGTCTTGCGTGCGTCAATAAAACTCGGTCAGACGATGGCAATAACGATGCCGATCCACATGAAAAACAGGCATGCAATGCCGGCCGCAAAGACCAGCGCCCGATGCTTGAGGCTGTTCGAGCCGGTATGGATCAATGTATGGGCGACGCGCGTTGCAACAAAAGCCCAGGCCAGCGCCGCCATGACATAGCCGGTCGCGCCGACATGGATCGCGATCAGGGTCAGCGCGAAGAACAGGACCGGAGTCTCGAACTGATTACTGAAATTAGCAGCAGCCAGCCGGGCTGAATCCGGATAGCGCTCGGTCGAAACGGCGATATCGGCGAGCCCGACCTCGCGATTGGCGAAGGCCTGCTTGCGGCGCCGGAACATGATGACGAGGACGACGAAGCTCCAGAACACCTGGGCGAGCGCCGGATAGATCAGCTTGAGCGTCATGTCGTCCTCTTCGCGGAGCGGCGGACCGACAACTGGGTCCACCCTCCGGAAGTATCTGATGACCGATCGAAAAAGGACAGATTGCCGTGAGGCAATCCGTCATCAGGAACGCGTCGGGTAGTTCGGGCTCTCGCGCACGATCGTCACGTCATGGACGTGGCTCTCGCGCAGGCCGGCGCTGGTGATGCGGATGAAGCGGGCCTTGCTGCGGTAGTCCTCGAGGTTCTTGCCGCCGACATAGCCCATCGCGGCGCGCAGGCCACCGGCGAGCTGGTGCAGCACGCCCGAGACCGGGCCCTTATAGGCGACCTGGCCTTCGATGCCCTCCGGCACCAGCTTGAGCGCATCCTTGATATCCTGCTGGAAATAGCGGTCTGCCGAACCGCGCGCCATCGCGCCAACCGAGCCCATGCCGCGATAGGCTTTGTAGGAGCGGCCCTGGTAGAGGAAGGTTTCGCCCGGCGTCTCGTCGGTTCCGGCGAGCAGCGAGCCGACCATGGCGCAGGCAGCGCCGGCGGCGAGCGCCTTGGCGAGATCTCCCGAATACTTGATGCCGCCATCGGCGATGATCGGGATGCCCGCCTTCTGCCCGGCGGAGGCTGCGTCCATCACCGCCGTGAGCTGCGGCACGCCGACACCGGCGACGATGCGGGTGGTGCAGATCGAGCCCGGGCCGATGCCGACCTTGATCGCATCGGCGCCGGCGTCGATCAGCGCCTGGGCGCCGCCGGCGGTGGCGACATTGCCGGCGATGACCTGCACGGCATTCGACAGCTTCTTCACCCGCGTCACCGCCTCGAGCACCTTGGCGGAATGGCCATGGGCGGTATCGACCACGATGAGATCGACGCCGGCGTCGATCAGCATCTCCGAGCGCTCGAAGCCGAGGTCGCCCGTGGTGGTCGCAGCCGCGACCAGCAGCCGCCCCTGGCTGTCCTTGGCCGCGTTGGGATGCGTGACCTGCTTCTCCATGTCCTTGACGGTGATCAGGCCGATGCAGCGGTAGTGGTCGTCGACCACTAGCAGCTTCTCGATACGGAACTGATGGAGCAGGCGGCGCGCTTCATCCTGGGCGACGCCCTCGCGCACCGTGATCAGCCGATCCTTGGTCATCAGCTCGGAGACGGGCTGTTCCGGATTGGCGGCGAAACGGACGTCGCGATTGGTCAGAATGCCGACCAGCTTGCCCTTGTGCCCCTGCGGCCCACGCTCGACCACCGGAATGCCGGAGATGCCATTGTTCCGCATCAGGGTGAACGCGTCGGCCAGCGTCTCGTCCGGATGGATGGTGATCGGGTTGGCGATCATCCCGGATTCGAACTTCTTGACCAGGCGAACCTGGGCCGCCTGCTGATCGGGATCAAGGTTGCGATGGACGACGCCGAGGCCGCCGGCCTGCGCCATGGCGATCGCCATCTTCGCCTCGGTCACCGTATCCATCGCCGAGGCGATGATCGGCAGGTTGAGCGAGATCGTTTTGGTGAGCTTGGTCGAAATATCGACATCGCCTGGCATCACCTCGGACGGGCCCGGCTCGAGCAGCACGTCGTCGAAGGTGAAACCGTCGCGGATGAGACCGTCAGTGATCGTCGCCATCGTCAACTCCGAGGGCCGGCTGGACCGGCGCTGAAAGAGGGCCGGGCAGATGCGCCCTGAGCCGAGTTGACGAGGCCCGTTATCATGCGTGTGACGCGCCCGCTAGGGGCAGTGCGATAAAAACTGTCGAGGCGGTCGCGGCACACGGTCGCGACCGCCTCTATCAGAACAACTAGCCCGTCACTGCTTCCGGACAGGGCGCCCCTGGCTGGCCTGCGCCGTGGGAGCAGCAGCGTTCGGCATCACGAAGAAGCAGCCCTTGCCCATCATCATGCTGCCCTGGGCGTTCGCCATCTGCTGACAGTCCTTCTGACGGCTGCAATTGGTGGTTCGCAGGATGTCGCCCGAGCCCGGCGTGACGACACGCATCGCGCAGCCTTCCTCCCAGCTCATCGACTGGGCGAAGGCCGGCGCCTGACCGGCACCGAACAGAGCGGCTCCGGCAAGCAGGGCAACTGCGGCGCCATAACGGACTGAGGCCGGGATGGCGAAGCGGACGTTGTGGTGAGTGAAGCTGATCATGAGAACACCTCTTGCCCGCGGATCGGCCGCGTCGGCGTATGCGAAGTCATCGCCCCTTCGACCCGGAGATAGGTACGGTTTCCCGCGATCGCCCTGCTCGAAACGCATAACAGGGCGGCTTTCACGTCCTTGTGACGACCTGGGAGCAGATCTGAAGCCGGCTCTCCTTGAATCGACATGGTTCGCCGCCATGCAGCAGGTGCAACCCTCGTCACCACGCCCAGCTCCGCTCTCGCCAGCCGGATAGAGCCGCATTAAAGGGCAGCTGGCGGCACAAAACCCGAAAGTCCGATCCTTGCAGCGCGCCAAGCTCCTGCCTCTCATCGTCGCTTGCGCGCTGTTCATGGAGAACACCGACTCGACGGTGATCGCGACTTCGCTGCCGGTTATTGCCAAATCACTCGGCGAGGACCCGATCGCGCTCAAGCTGGCGCTGACCTCCTATCTCGTCAGCCTCGCCGTCTTCATCCCGATCTCCGGCTGGATGGCCGACAGGTTCGGGGCCCGCACCATCTTCAGGGCAGCGCTCGGCATCTTCATGTTCGGCTCGGTGCTCTGCGCCTTCTCCAATTCGCTCGGGGCCTTCGTCGGCGCGCGCTTCGTCCAGGGCATGGGCGGGGCGATGATGGTGCCGGTCGGCCGGCTCGTCATCCTGCGCAGCGTCGAGAAATCGCAGATCGTCAGCGCGCTCGCCTATTTGACTGTGCCGGCCCTGGTCGGCCCGGTCGTCGGGCCGGTGGTCGGCGGCTTCATCACCACCTATTTTGACTGGCGCTGGATCTTCTTCATCAACATCCCGATCGGTTTTCTCGGCATCGCTCTCGCGACGATGTTCTTCGAGGACATCCGCGAGGAAGACGTCGCCCCCCTCGATATCACCGGCTTCCTCCTGTCCTCGACCGGCTTCGCCGCGCTGATGCTCGGTCTCGCCACCGGAGGGCGCCATCTCGTGCCTGTTGCGGTCTCCTATGGCTGCGTCGCCTTCGGCATCGCCGCGCTGGTGCTCTACTGGTTCCATGCCCGTCGGCTTGCCTATCCGGTGCTGAACCTCTCGCTGCTGCGGATCCCGACCTATCGGATCGGCGTAATCGGCGGCTCGGTTTTCCGCGTCGGCATCGGCGCGATTCCCTTCCTGCTGCCATTGATGCTGCAGCTCGGCTTCGGGCTCGACGCACTGCAATCGGGCCTGATCACTTTCGCTTCCGCTGCCGGCGCCCTGATCATGAAGACGCTGGCGAAGACCATCCTCGCCCGCTTCGGCTTCCGTGGCGTATTGACCTTCAATGCGTTGATCGGCTCGGCCTTCCTGGCGTCCTCCGGCCTGTTCACGCCGACGACGCCGCATTGGCTGATGCTCGGCGTCCTGCTCGTCGGCGGCTGCTTCCGGTCGCTGCAATTCACCGGCATCAACGCGCTGAGCTATGCCGATATCTCCAACCGCGACATGTCGAGCGCGACCAGCCTCTCCAGCGTCGCCCAGCAATTGTCGCTCAGCCTCGGCGTCACCATCGGCGCCTTCGCGCTCGAGGCAGCCAATCTCTATAATGGCGGCAAGACGCTGGGCGCCGGCGATTTCTGGCCGGCCTTCCTCGTTGTCGGCCTGATCTCCGCCTCCTCGGTCCTGTGGATGATGCAGCTCAAGCCTGATGCCGGCGCCGAGGTTTCCGGCCATGCCCCGGTGAGTGCCCGCAAGGTCACCGCGCAGGCGATCGAGGATCAGAAGCCACTCGAGTGATGCGCATCGGATTGACGAAGTCGCTCTGCTGCGTCAGCGGTGGCGCATGAACTCCGGCCAGAATCGCCTGTTCCTCGGCGTCGGACATTCGGCCCTCGGACGCCCCTGGCGCGACCGCCTCGACGTCGTCGGCCTCGCGCAGGCGGAGGCATTGGCGCAGGTCGAGGGCGTGCCCGATACGCTGGCACGCATCCTGGCCGGCCGCGGCGTCATCTCCAGCGAGGCGCTGCGCCATCTTGAGCCGAAGCTTCGCGACCTCCTGCCGGACCCATCAGTGCTGCGCGACATGGACCGCGCGGCAGAGCGTCTGGCGCAGGCGGCGATGGCGGGCGAGAAGGTCGCGATCTTCGGCGACTACGATGTCGACGGCGCCTGCTCGGCGGCGCTGCTCGCTGGTTTCCTCGCCGAGGCCGGTGCAAGGCCGCGCATCCATATTCCGGATCGCCTCATAGAGGGCTACGGCCCGAATGCCGAGGCGATCGCCATGCTGGCGGGCGAGGGCGCAACGCTGCTCGTAACCGTCGACTGCGGCACGACCAGCCATGAGCCCCTGCAGCAGGCCACGCGGCTCGGCCTCGACACCGTGGTGCTCGATCACCACCAGGCGCCGGAGCTCCTTCCGGAGGTCCAGGCACTGGTCAATCCGAATCGCCAGGACGATCTCGCCGGTCTCGGCCATCTCTGCGCTGCCGGCGTTGTCTTCCTCACCCTGGTCGCGACGAATCGCGAACTGCGCCGGCGCGGCGCCTGGCGGGCGAGGGGCGGGGAGCCCGACCTCCTCGCGGCACTCGATCTCGTCGGACTCGCGACCATCGCCGACGTCGTGCCGCTGATCGGCCTCAACCGTGCCTTCGTCCGTCAGGGCATCGCGATCATGCGGCAGCGTCACCGGCCCGGCCTCGCAGCGCTGCTCGACATCGCCGGGCTCGACGGCCCCGTGCAGCCCTGGCATCTCGGCTTCCTGCTCGGCCCCCGAATCAACGCCGGCGGGCGCATCGGCGATGCGGCGCTCGGCGCCCGACTGCTCCTGACATCGGACGAGGTCGAAGCGCGCACCATCGCCGCCGAGCTCAACCGGCTCAACCAGGAGCGCCAGGAGATCGAGCGCGCCGCCGTCGAAGAGGCCGTCGCCGAGGTCGAGCATCGCTTCGAGGATGCCGCCTCGCATCCCGTGCTCTTCGTCGGCTCCGCCAATTGGCATCCGGGCATCGTCGGGCTAATCGCCGGGCGCTTGAAGGAGCGCTTCCGCCGCCCGGCCTTCGCACTGGCGCGTAACGGCGATGGCGGCGCGACAGGCTCCGGCCGCTCGATCGCCGGCGTCGATCTCGGCTCTGCCGTGAGGCAAGCGGTGGAGGCCGGCCTCGCGGTCAAGGGCGGCGGACACGCCATGGCGGCGGGCGTGACATTGGCGCTGGGGCAGGAGGCCGCCTTTGCGAGCTTCGTCAGCGACAGATTGGCGAACGGCGTCGCCAGCTCGCGCGAGGCCGAGGCGCTGCTGATCGATGCCGCGATCAGCGCTGGCGGCGCCAATCCGCGCCTGCTCGCCGAGATCGACCAGGCGGGACCGTTCGGCGCCGGCTGTCCGGAACCGGTCTTCGTGCTGCCAGCCCACAGGCTGACCGAGGTGATCGAAGTCGGTGCGGGCGGCCATCTGCGCATCAAGCTGCGCTCCGGCGACGGCGTCACGATCGGCGGTATCGCCTTCCGCGCCGCGCGCGAGCCGCTTGGTCAGGCGCTGCTGGCGGCACGCGGCGAAAGCATCCATCTCGCCGGCACATTGACGCTGAATCGCTGGGGCGGCAGCGAGCGGGCCGAGCTGCGCGTGGTCGATCTAGCCCGGCCGCTGTGAGTGAATGCGAAAAACCCCGAGAGCGGGCTTGCCCAAGCTTCGCCGGGACACTATAGCTCGCCCCGCCTCGCAAGAGCGCTTCGCGCTCCGGCCTGCGGTCTTCGTCTATCGGTTAGGACACCAGCCTTTCACGCTGGGAAGACGGGTTCGATTCCCGTAGACCGCGCCACTCTTTCAGGCGCATAAAACTCCGTCTCACCCTGCTCCGCAGCGTAGTGCACCGGTCGATCTCGACCGGTGCAGGGACGATTCGGGTCGTTGCGATCGGCTGCAACCCGAGTCAGCGCAGTGGCGGAGCGTAGAGGACACCGCCCATATTCCAGAGCTGGTTGAGGCCGCGTGGAATGGCGAGGTTCGTGCCGGTGCCGAGATTGCGCTCGTAGATCTCGGCATAGTTCCCGCCCGCCTTGACCGCGCGGATCGCCCAGTCGGCGTCGAGGCCGAGCGCCTTGCCGAAGCCGCCTTCCGCCCCGGTGAAGCGGCGCGCGTCCGGCTTCTGCGATTTCAGCGCCTCGTCGACAGTGGTTGTGCCGATGCCGAGTTCCTCGGCGTTGACCAGCGCGAAGTTCACCCATTTCACCACGTTGAACCAGGCGAAATCGTCGCCGCGCACCACTGGGCCGAGCGGCTCCTTCGAGATCACGTCGGGCAGCACCACCGCGTCAGCAGGCTTGGCCAGCTTCTGGCGCTCGCCATGCAGGGCCGACTGGTCGCGGGTCAGCACATCGCATTGGCCGGACTGAAAGGCGGAAAGGGCTTCGGCCGCGCTCGGAAAGGCCTTTTCCTCATAGGTCATGGAGTTGGCCTTGAAGAAATCGGCGAGGTTGGCTTGCGTCGTGGTGCCGGCCTCGACGCAAATCTTCGCCTTGTCGAGCGAGAGCGCGCTGTCGACGGCGAGCGAGCGCTTCGCCAGGAAGCCTTGGCCGTCATGATAGGTGATCCCGGCGAAGGCGAGGCCGAGCTGTGCCTCGCGTTCGAGCGTCCAGGTCGAGTTGCGCGCCAAGAGGTCGACCTTGCCACCCTTCAGCGCCTCGAATCGCTCGCTGGCGGAGAGCGGCGTGAAGGCGACCTTGCCCTTGTCCCCGAGTACCGCGGCCGCGACGGCCCGGCAGAAATCGACGTCGAAGCCGCGCCAATTGCCCTGGGCATCCTTGTCGGAGAATCCTGTCACGCCCTCGCTGACACCGCATTGCAGCGTGCCGCGCTGCTTGACCGTATCAAGCGTTCCGGCGCTGGCCGGCAATGTGAGCAGGCCCGCCAGCGCCGAGGCGGCGACGAGACCAAGATTGCGCGAACGAACCGACGGGGCCTTCGACATGGTGCTCTGCTCCTTACGAAGATCGGCGAAGACAGCGGGGCCGGTCACAGCGTCGCCTTATGGCGGATGATGACCTTCGTGCCGGACGGCACGCGATCGTAGAGATCGACGATGTCGCCATTGGCGAGCCGGAAGCAGCCCGAGGAAATCGCCTGGCCGATCGTCTCCGGCTGGTTGGTGCCGTGGATGCGGAAGACGGTCGAGCCGAGATAGAGGGCGCGCGCGCCCATCGGATTGCCGGGGCCGCCGGCCATGAAGCGCGGCAGATAGGGTTGGCGCTGCAGCATCTCCGGCGGCGGGCGCCAATCCGGCCACTCGGCCTTGCGGCTGACCTGGACCTGGCCCGACCAGGTGAAGCCCTCGCGGCCGACGCCGATTCCGTAGCGCAGCGCGCGGCCATTGCCCTGGACCACGTAGAGGAAGCGCTCGCCCGAATGGATCACCACCGTGCCGGGAGCCTCGCTCGAACGGAACAGCACCATCTGGCGGGCATAGGGCCCCTCGGTGATGCTGACCTCTTCGGTCGAGACGCGGCCCGGCTCATCGCCGATGTCCATCGTCTCCTGGAGCCCCGCGGGCGGGCGCGGTTGCGCGGCGCCGGGCAAAGCGAGCAGGGGGGCGGTGAGGCTGCAGGCCAGAAGGCTGCGCAGGATGAAGCGAGTGGTGCTCATGGGCGTCGTCTCCGATCAGGCGCAGCGATAATAGATGAAGGTGCCGTAGCGCCGCTGCGCGTCCGGATCGACGAAGCGCATCACCAGCATCGACTTGCTTTGCGAGAGGATCTCGCGGTCTTGCGGATCTCCGGCCGGCGCCTCGAAGCCGACATAGGTCTTGCCGCCTCCGGCCTTGAGCCTGAGCTCATAGGGCTTTGGATCGTCGGCGACGTGCATCATCACCCCATCACCGGGTCCCTGGCTGATCGTATAGGGCTGCTTGCACCCCGCCCGTGCCTCCGCCTCGGTGCGCTTGCGGTCCTTCTCGGTGTGGAACGAGGCGATGCCCCAGCGTCCGACCAGAGCGTCACGCGTGATCCCGGTCGGCGCCGGGGCGCTGGCGGCGCTGCTTGCCGAGGACGACAGGCCTTCGCTGCCGCCGCCACAGCCGGCGAGGAGTAACGGCAGCATCACCGCACAGGCCGCACCACCAATCGAAAAGCGCTTCGCCCGCACGCACCGGGCATCGTTCCGTCTCATCGTCCCCTCCTCGACAAGTCGCCGGCCTGCGCATGGCATACCGGGCACCGGGAAGACGACCGCCCCCCGGGATCGACGACAGGACAGCCGGAAGCGCGATCCCGATCAAGCCCTTTTCTGATGTGATCGCGATTTGCCGTAGCGAGCGGGCGCAATTCGAAAGCCGCGGCGGGTGCCTTGGGCGAGGGGCGGGGTACCGGAAGCGCGCACCCGCTTCAACTCTGGCCGGCCTGCCTCTGCCGCCATGCCTCATAGAGGTCCGGGCCGGTTTCGAGGCGAACCGGCTCATAGCGGATCGTCATCGACTGCTCGGAGAAGGGCTTTGCCAGATCGGCATAGATTGCCGCGGTCGACAGGCCATAGGGTGCGCCATCATCGTTCGAGTAGGCATAGTAAACCTCGCCCACCCCGGCGAGGCGCATCGCGGCCATGCACATCGGGCAGGGATGCCCGCTGGCATAGACCGCGCAGCCCGCAAGACTGGGGGACCCGAGCGCCTGGCTGGCCGCCCGGATCGCCACCAGCTCCGCATGCGCCGTCGGATCGTTGCTGCTCAGGATCTCATTGACGCCGCGGGCCAGGACCTCGCCATGCTTGGCGACGACCGCTCCGAAAGGCCGTCCACCACCTGCCAGATTGGCGTGCGCGAGCGCGATGGCCTCGCAAAGGAAGCGGTGCGTGTCGCTCATGATCGTCTCCTTGGGAGCGGCGTGACGATACGCTCCTCCGGAAGCTCATCGTCTCAGGTACATGTCCCAGCAGGGCGAGAGGGCGATGAGTTGGCGGCCCTCCAGCGCCTGCGCGAACTGCCGCGACATCGCGGCCCGCTTCACCTCGACCGGGCATTTCGGCCGCATGATGGCGTCGATGCCGCGCAAGGCATCCAGCATCTCGCGGGTGACCTTGGGATTGGTGCGCTCGGTGTCGATGCCGAGCGCGACATGAAGCGGCGCCGCGCGACCCAGCAGGTGATTGAAGGGACTGACGAAATCGAGCGCAAAGAAGCCGTTCAGCTGGCGACGGTTCGCGGCCTCCCAGCGATGGATCGCCTCGATCCCCTGTTGCACTTCGAGCAGCCAGGTCGCCTGATGATCGATTTCCGAGAACAACGTGGCGGAAGGCAGAATGCCGCGACGGACGAGGTCCTCATAGGCATCGTTGTATTTCGGATAGTGCTCGACCTGCGCGATCGCCCGCTCGGCCAGCTCCGGTTTCAGGCTCACCCTGCCGAGCGGCCCGACATCCGGGACGTGCAGCGCCTGATAGCGCGGCGCCGCGATCACCGCCCGCGCGCCCCGTTCGAGGAAGATGATGGCGCTGGGCAGCGATACAGCCATCACGAGCATCAGCACCCACATGCGCAGCGGATCGTCGGTGCGGCGGCGATAGTCCTTGAGGATCAGGATCAGCACCGGCCAGAGCCCGATGAACTCGAGCGAGCCGCTGTTCTGCGTCTCGCCCAGGACGAGGGCGAAGAGGCTGGCGCTCAGCCAGCCGAGCGGCGAGGACAGCAGGCTTGTCGCCGGCAACTTCGCACGCCGCGCAGCAAGGGCGAGGACGCCGATCAGCAAGAGGCAAGGTGCGATCACATTGAACTTGATCGAAGCCAGTGTCAGGAAGCGCCGCAGGAACGACGACGAGTTCAGCATCGCCAGGTCGAGGATGTCTTCGAGATAGGCGAAGACGAGCCCGGTCGTGAGCTCGATCAGGCCCAGGCAGGCAATGACGGAGCCGGCGGCGACCGCCGCATCGCGAAAGCGGATGCGCCCGGCCAACACCGCGTAGCCGACAAGGACGGCGCCAGAGGCCGGACCCGTCACCTTGACCAGGAACAGCGCGATCATCAGCACCGCGACGAGACTCGTCAGCAGCACCCGGTTCTCGACGAAGAGCAGCGCCGCCAGCAGCAGATAGAGCAGCAGGGCGACGTGCCGATTATAATAGCCGAACCCGTCGAAGCCGGGCGACGGATAGAGGCTGTGGAGGTTGATCGGCAGCGAGGTCAGGAACAGCAGCGGGATCAGGATCGCCAGGGCTAGGCGGCGCGAGCGCGCATCGATATCCCAGGCGATCAGGGCGGCGATCGGCAGCAGGACCGGCACGATCGCCCAATTGGCGAGCAGGGCCGGCTGCGCCTGCGGGAACAGCGCCTTGATCCCTGCGGTGAGATAGAAGCCGAGCGGACCGATCGAGGTGAAGAAGTCGATATTGGGAATCTGCCCGAGCCGGATGCGCTGGGCGGCATCGAGATAGATGTCGGTGTCCCAGTAGTTCGGGCCGAGCGGCAGCCTTATCGGAAGCGCAAGTCCGAGGACCACTGCCGCCAGGAACGACACGATCCAGAACGTCGGGGACGCGACGAAGTATCGCCAGAGCGCTCCGGATGCCGGATTGCCTGTCGCCGCCTCGGTGCTGGTCATCTTCGTCTGTTCCATGGCCGTTTCGCGAACCATGGCAGAAATATGTTACCCGATTGCTCCCAGTATCCCAGATAACTGCAATTTTCGGTTGCATCGAGCGAATGCGGGAATCGGTTGGCCCGGGCAGTGTTCTGCGGCCGGCGCCGGGATGTGCAACCTCGCCGGGTTCTCAGCTGCCCGCGCCCAGCCTATAAGGCGGCGCAGCCGCCATCCTCGGCGCTCGAGAGTGCCGCATGGCCGACATCGCCAGCCTGTTCAATCTGGTCGCGCCCTTCTTCGGGCTGATCCTGCTCGGTTTCCTGATCGGCCGCTACAAGCGCCTGCCGGGCGAGGGCCTCGCCTGGATGCAGTTCTTCCTGATCTATGTCGCGCTGCCTTGCCTGTTCTACCGGCTGATCGCCGACAAACCACTGAGCGAATTGACCAACTGGCGCTTCGTCGCGGTGACGACGCTCGCGACCTTCTGCGCCTTCGTGCTTTCTTTCGCGCTCGGCTGGCGCCACACCCATGGCGACATGCCCCAGGCGGTGATGCAGGGCGTCGCCGGCTCTTATTCCAACATCGGCTATATGGGCCCGCCGCTGATCCTGGCGGCGCTCGGCCCGGTCGCGAGCGCGCCGGTCGTGCTGATCTTCGTCTTCGACAACCTCCTGCTGTTCTCGCTGATCCCGTTCCTGATGGCGCTGGCCGGTGTCGAGAAGAGGAGCTTCGCCGCAACCGCAGGCGAAGTGGTCCGGCGGGTGGTCACCCATCCCTTCAATGTCGCGACCGTCGCCGGCGTGCTCGCGGCCTTCCTCAAGCTCGAACTGCCGACCGCGATCGACAAGATGACGCTCTGGCTCTCGCAGGCGGCCGCGCCCTGCGCGCTCTTCCTGCTCGGCGTCACGGTGGCGCTGCAGCCGATCCGGCGCATGCCCAGCGAACTGCCATGGCTCGTCGTGATCAAGCTCCTGCTCCACCCGCTATTGGTCTGGCTGCTGCTGTCGGGTCTCGGCGATTTCTCGGCGCCCTGGGTCTATGCCGCGGTGATCATGGCGGCGCTGCCGCCGGCGCTGAACATCTTCGTCATCTCGACGCAGTACCGCGTCGGCATCGAGCGCGCCTCGGCCTGCATCCTCGTCGGCACCATCGTCTCGACGGTGACGCTGACGGGCTTCCTGTGGCTGGTGAAGACGGGCAGGATGCCGGCTGACCTGTTCCACTGACGGCCCGCAAGGGCTTGCGAGCCCGCCCATGCAGCCGCTCTCCGATCTCCTCGTCCTCGACTTCTCGACCCTGCTGCCGGGCCCACTGGCGAGCCTGTTTCTGGCGGAAGCCGGGGCGCGCGTGATCCGGATCGAGCGGCCCGACGGCGAGGACATGCGTCGCTTTCCGCCGCGCTTCGGCGAAACCTCGGCCCCCTTCGCCGCGCTTAACCGCGGCAAGCAGAGCCTCGCCATCGACCTCAAGGCGCCGGACGCGCTGGAACGGCTGACGCCCCTGATCAAACAGGCTGACATTGTGATCGAGCAGTTCCGGCCAGGCGTGATGGCTCGGCTCGGCTTCGGCTATGAGGCGCTGAAGGGGCTCAATCCGCGCCTGGTCTACTGCTCGATCAGTGGCTACGGCCAGGACGGGCCGCGCGCTCTCGAGGCCGGTCACGACATCAACTACCAGGCCATCGGCGGATTGCTTGGCCAGTCGCTCGCCCGTGGCAGGCCGGCGCCGCTACCACCGACGCTGGTTGCCGACATCGCCGGCGGGGCGATGCCGGCGGTGATCAACATCCTACTCGCCTTGCGCGAACGCGACCGCTCCGGTCGTGGCTGCCATCTCGACATCGCCATGACCGACGCGATGCTCGCCTTCTCCTGGTACGCCCTGGCGCAGGGGCAGGCCTCGGGCCGCTATCCCGACGGCGGGGAGGGGCTGCTGACCGGCGCCAGTCCGCGCTACGGACTCTATGCGACGGAAGATGGCTGGTTCCTGGCCGTCGGTGCGCTCGAGGAGAAGTTCTGGACGAGCTTCTGCGAGGGCATCGATCTCGACCAAGAGCTGCGCGACGACCGGCACGATCCCTCTGCAACGCGGGCCGCCATCACCGCGATCATCGCCTCCCGGCCTGCGGAGCACTGGCGGGCGACGATCGAGCCGCTCGATTGCTGTTGCACCGTGGTCCGGACGCTCGACGAAGCCTTGGCCGACCCGCATCTGACCGCACGCGGCCTGCTCGATCGGCAAGTCGAGGAACCCGGCGGCAAGCGCATGGTTTCGACGCCGCTGCCGCTTGCGCCGGTCTTCCGCGACGCCGCGCCGGCGCTACGGGCAAGTCCCCCGATCGGCGACTACGAGATTTGAGGTTCAGCCTGCTGCTGTGCCGCCGGCGAGCCCCTGCCGCATTACCAGCCGGCGCAAGGGGGCGATCCGCGACAATGCGAGCAGCCCGGCGCCACGCATCAGGTCGGCGGGCAGGAGATCGGTCAGCAAGGTCCGATTGAGCGCATCGACCGCGCCGGTGCGCAGGCGCACATCCGCCTGGCGCGAGCGATCATAGGCTGAGAGCGCCGCCTCCGCGCCGGGATCATCCGCACCAGCGACCGCATCGCGTAGCGCCGCGACATCGCGCAGGCCGAGATTGAGCCCCTGCGCCCCGATCGGCGGAAAGACATGTGCTGCCTCGCCGATCAGCGCCATGCGGGCAGCAGCGAAGCGATCGACCGACAATCCGCCCATCGGCACGCGACCGCGCGGGCCGGCGAGCGTCATCGCGCCAAGAATCGAATAGGTCCGGCGTTCGACCGCTCGGGCGAAAGCGGAATCGTCGAGCCCGGCGATGCGCTCGGCCTCTCCCGGTTCGAGCAGCCATACCAGCGAGGAGCGCCGGCCGGACATCGGCACTAACGTGCAGGGGCCGGAGCGGGTGTGGAATTCGGTCGAGGCGTCCTGATGCTCGCGGCGATGGCTCAGGATCGCGGTCAGCGCCACCTGCGGATAGCTCCAGTCGCGCGCCGTGATGCCGCCGGCCTCCCTGACACGCGACCTGCGGCCGTCGGCGCCAACGACGAGTCGCGCCGTGATCGGCGCGAAGCCCTCACCCGCCAGACGAACGCTGTCGGCGCCTGCCATGATCTCCGTCACCGCCTGCGGGATCATGCGGATGCGCGGCTCAGCCGCCGCCTTCACCGCCATCACCTCGACGAGCACGGCATTCTCGACATTCCAGCCGAAGGCCGGCAGGCCGAGCTCGGCCGCCTTGAACTCGACCGGCGGCTGCCGGAACAGGCTGCCGGTATCGTCGACCAGCCGCATCAGCGCGAGCGGCGCCGCGACCTGGTCCAGCGCTTCCGTCAACCCGAGCGCTTCGAGCAGGCGCCAGGAACCATCGAGCAAAGCGACGGTGCGGCCGTCACGCGGCGCGCTCGCCTGCCCGAACAGCACGACCTCGCGCCCGGCTGCGGCGAGCGCGAGCGCTGCCGCGAGCCCGACCGCGCCGGCCCCGACGATGGCGATGTCGCAATGCTGCTGGTCCGTCATGGCCTCTCGGTAGCCGATGCCGCCGCTCGTGGCGAGCGCGCCCTTGCCGCAGCTAACCCCAAACCACGTCCTTGCCGGGCTTCTGGGCCGCCTCCTGGAAGGAAACCAGACGCTCGTCGATGCCTTCATGGCCGAGCACGGCGCGGACCTGCCGCCCGGCGCCGCGGATCTCGACGGTGGAACCATGGCGCAGCGCCTTGTCGATCACCGCCTTGAGCGAGACCGCCGCACTCGAATCGGCGAAGGGCACGCCGGAGAGGTCGAGCACGATCCGCCCGGGGAAGGGGCCGACGCGATCGAGCACCGTCGCGACATGGCTGCTGGCGCCGAAGAAGAGCGGGCCGGTGATCTTGTAGTGGAAGGTTTCGCCGTCGCGCTTGCCGTTGCCGTTCACTTGCGGCTCGTCCTGGCCTTCCGCGTCGTAGTCGACCAGCGCTGTGTCCATGCCGGCCTCGACCGTGACGATATTGGCCATGCGATGCATGAAGATCAGCGACCCCAGCACGACGCCGACACCGATGCCGACCATCAAATCCTCGAAGATCACCAGCAGGAAGGTCGAAAGCAGCACGAGCGAGTCGGCCCGCGAATGCCTTAGGATCGCGGCGAAGGCAGCTTTCTCGGCCATGTTCCAGGCGACGACGGCGAGCACCCCGGCAAGCGCCGCCAGCGGGATGTAGGAAGCGAGCGGTGCGGCGACGAGCATGAACAGCAGCACGAAGGCGGCGTGCAGCATGCCGGCAACCGGCGTGACGCCGCCTGCGCGGATGTTCGTCGCTGTGCGGGCGAGGGTGCCGGTGACACAGATGCCGCCGAACAGGGGAGAGCCGATATTGGCGACACCCTGCGCCACCAACTCCATGTTCGAGCGATGCCGGCGCCCGCTCATCCCGTCGGCGACCACTGCCGAGAGCAGCGATTCGATGCCGCCGAGCACGGCGATCGAGAGCGCCGCCGGCAGGACCTCGACGAGCTTGTCGAGGCTGAAGGCCGGCAGATGCGGGGCAGGCAGGGCGCGCGGAATGCCGCCGAAGCGGCTGCCGATGGTCTCGACCGGCAAATTGAGCAGGAAGGTCGCGGCAGCCGCCAGTGCCACGGCGATCAGAAGGCCCGGCCAGCTCGACCGCCAGCGCCTGATGGCCAGGATCACCGCGACGGTCAGGGCCGAGAGGCCGAGCGCCGCCGGATTGAGCGTGCCGAGCGCAGCGCCGAGCGTCTGCAGCTTCGGGATCAGCGCTGCCGGCTCCTTGCCAACCAGAGTCAAGCCGAGCAGATCGCGGATCTGGCTGGTGAAGATGATAATGGCGATGCCGGTGGTGAAGCCGACCAGCACTGGATGCGGAATATATTTGATGTAGGTGCCGAGTCGCAGCGCCCCGACCGCGATCAGCATGGCGCCGGCCAGCATGGTGGCGAGCAGCAGCCCGTCGAAGCCGTGCTGGTCGATCGTCGCGGCGACGAGGACGATGAAGGCGCCGGCCGGCCCGCCGATCTGGTGGCGGCTGCCGCTGAGCGCCGAGACGAGGAAGCCGCCGATGATCGCCGTGAACAGCCCGGCCGCCGGCGTCGCGCCGCTGGCGATGGCGATCGCCATGGAGAGCGGCAGAGCGACGATCGCGACCGTCAGCCCCGAGAGCGCATCGGCCCGCAGGCGAGCGAGGCCGTAGCCCTCGCGCAAAGCGGAGATCAGCTTGGGGGTGAAAGCCTCGCGCAGGATCGGATGGCTGCCAAGATGAGCGCCTTGCCTGTTCATGTCAGAGACCGATCATGCAGTTCTGCCAGACCGACTCGGCGTTTGCGCGGGTCTGCCGTGCAGTGCAGCCGTTGCGCTGGAGGAAGGCAAGTCCCTATCGTTGCGGCCATCGACATCAGGAGATCGCCATGGCGAAAGCAATCCGCGTGCACAAGACCGGTGGGCCCGAGGTTCTGCAGCTGGAGGAGGTCGCTCTGCCGGCACCCGGGCCGGGCGAGATCCTGATCCGCAACCGCGCCATCGGGCTGAACTTCATCGACACCTATTTCCGCACCGGCCTCTATCCGGCGCCGCTGCCGATCACGCTCGGCAATGAATCGGCCGGCGACGTGCTCGCGGTCGGTCCCGGCGTGACCGAATTCAAGCCGGGCGACCGCATCGCCGTCGTATCGGCGCACGGCGCTTATGCCGAGGAGCGCATCGTGCCGGCTTCGGCGGTGGTCGCGCTGCCCGACAATGTGTCCTACGAGGCTGCCGCCAGCATGCTGCTGAAGGGGTTGACGGCCGAGTATCTGCTCCACCGCACCTATCCGGTGAAGCCGGGCGACACGATCCTCGTTCATGCCGCGGCCGGCGGTACTGGTTCGATCCTCTGCCAATGGGGCAAGGCGCTCGGCGCGACCGTGATCGGCACGGTCGGCAGCAAGGAAAAGGCCGAGCTCGCCAAGGCGAACAAGGCCGACCATGTCATCCTCTATCGCGACGAGGACGTTCCGGCCCGCGTCAAGGAGATCACCGGCGGCCAGCGTTGCGATGTGGTCTATGATGGCGTCGGCAAGGACACCTTCATGGGTTCGCTCGACTCGCTGAAGCCCTTCGGCCTGCTGGCGAGCTTCGGCAACGCCTCCGGTGCGGTCGAGGCCTTCAACCTCGGCATCCTCTCGGCGAAGGGCTCGCTCTATGTCACCCGCCCGACGATGAACACGCATACGGCCAAGCGCGAGACGCTGGTGGCGATGGCGAAGAACCTGTTCGAGGCCGTCGGCTCCGGCAAGGTCAGCGTCGCGATCAACGCCCGCTTCGCGCTGAAGGACGCCGCCGATGCCCACCGCGCGCTGGAAGGGCGCGGCACCACCGGCTCGACGGTGATCATTCCCTGATCGGCAGCGCAATTTCCGCCTGAATCGGCGGCTACACAAACTGCGGTCCGGCCAAGCGGCCGGACCGTTTCCGTTTCAGGTATCCCGCTTGCGTATCGTCAGGCTCATCGTTTCTTCGAGCATCATCGTGGCTCTCTCCGCAGGCGGAGCCATGATCGCTCCGCCGGCCCTGCAGGGCTGGCAGCTTCAGCAAGCGAAAGATGATCCGGCCGAGCTGTCGCGGCTTCGCCTCGCCGGCGTCGCGACGGAGGATCGCATCGCCTACGAGATCGACCGGGCGATCGCGGCCGGCGATCTCGGTCTCGCTGAGAGCTTCGTTGCGCTGGCGGCCGAACGCGGGATCGCCATTGCCTCCGAACGCGCCGCGCAGATCGAAGCCTTGCGGCAGAACGCGCTAACGCGCGCTGTCTCCGATTTCGGCCATGGCTTCGTCGCAGGGGAGCGCGAGAGCGATGCCGCCTTCGCCGGTGCGCTGGTCGGCGACATCAGCGGCTTCGGCGATCTGCGCGATCTCGTCCGCGAAGGTCACAAACTGGCCGGCGGCGAGAAGATCGACGAGACGGTATTGGCGCTGGCCGCAGTCGGTCTTGCGATCAGTGCCGTGACCTGGGTCAGTCTCGGCGGCAGCCTCCCGGCCCGCGGCGGCGTCAGCGCCGTCAAGGCGGCGAGCAAGGCGAAACTGCTTTCTCCCGCACTCACTGCAAACCTAGGCCGTATGGCGACGGGGGCAGTCGACCGGCCGGCCCTGACCGCAAGCCTCGGCGCGGCGGCTCGCCTCGACCTTGCAGCAGCGAAAGCCACTGCGGGCGGTATCGTCCGGCCGGCAGCGCTGGCGCGCTTCACCGCACTCGGTCAGGACGCCGGCATGCTCTATGCCCGCACCGGCCAGCGCGGCCTGCGCCAGGTGCTCGCCGTCGCCGAGGACGCCGGCGATATCGGCCGGGCCGCCAAGCTTGCGGCAGCGAAGCCATCGACGGCGCGAGCGGTGCTCAAATTGCTCGGGCGCTCGGCTCTCGTGCTTGGGGCCCTCAGCCTGCAGGCAGCAGGCTGGATGCTGGCTCTGTTCGGCTACGCGCTGGCGATCGCGATGGCGGCTCAGCGTTTCGGCTGGTGGCTCGGACGGCTCGGCAGAAAGCCTTACGCGGAGGTGTCAGCTTCGACGGCCTGACGTAGAGGGAGCAAGAAAAACGAAAATTCCGAAACCTGAAAGCGAAAGCCTGCCTGGAGCCGGCAAAGCGGGACCAACAACAAGATCTCTGGTCCCTACGTCATGTCCCCGCTTCTTCGCCGCATCGGCTTCACTCTCTCCTTCGTCATCATCGCGATGGCGCTCCAGGCGCAGCTCACCGCCCGCCCGACTCTCCAGCTCGCTACGCAAATCAGCGACGCGCAAATCGTGTTCGAGAAGTCGTCGCGGCCGCGCATCGGCCGTGTTGCCGAAGCGCGCCGCATGCCGCGCCCCGTCGCTGCCAATCTTGCCTGAACCGAAGCCGGCTCAGACCGCCATGCCGTGCAGGTCATAGGCGTCGGCGCGCTCGACCTTCACCGTGACGATATCGCCCGGACGTAGCGGTCGGCGGCTCGATACATAGACATTGCCGTCGATCTCGGGCGCATCCCATTTCGAGCGCCCCTTGGCGACGGTCGGCCCGGCCTCGTCGATGATCACTTGGATGCGCTTGCCGACGCGGCCCTTGACGATACGGGCCGAAACCTCGGCCTGCGTTTTCATGAAGCGGTGCCAGCGCGCTTCCTTTTCGTCCTCCGCAACCAGCGGCAGGCCGAGGTCATTGGCCGTTGCGCCCTTGACCGGCTCGTATTTGAAGCAGCCAACGCGCTCCAGCTTGGCTTCCTTCAGCCAGTCGAGCAGGAAGTCGACATCGTCCTCGGTCTCGCTGGGGAAGCCGACGATGAAGGTCGAGCGGATGGCGAGGTCCGGACAGATCTCGCGCCATTTCCGGATCCGCTCCAGCGTCTTCTCGTGATGGGCCGGCCGCCGCATCGCCTTCAGCACCGAAGGCGAGGCGTGCTGGAACGGGATGTCGAGATAGGGGAGCACGTTGCCCTCCGCCATCAGCGGGATGACCTCGTCGACATGCGGATAGGGGTAGACATAGTGCATCCGAACCCAGACGCCCATCTGGCCGAGCTCGCGCGCCAGCTCGAAGAAGCGGGTGCGGACCTCGCGATCCTTCCACATCGACGGAGCATATTTGATGTCGAGCCCGTAGGCGCTGGTGTCCTGCGAGATCACCAGCAATTCCTTGACGCCGGCCTTGACCAGTTTCTCGGCCTCGCGCAGCACGTCGCCGATCGGCCGCGAGACCAGGTCGCCGCGCAGCTTGGGGATAATGCAGAAGCTGCAGCGGTTGTTGCAACCCTCTGAAATCTTTAGGTATGCGTAGTGCCGCGGCGTCAGCTTGATGCCCTGGTCTGGGACCAGATCGATGAAAGGATCGTGCTTGGGCGGCACCGCCTGGTGCACGGCCGAGACCACGCTCTCATAGGCCTGTGGCCCGGTGATCGCGAGCAGGTTCGGGAAGGCGTCGCGGATCTGCTCGGGCTCGGCGCCCATGCAGCCGGTAACGATGACCTTGCCGTTCTCGGCCATGGCCGAGCCGATCGCCTCGAGCGATTCCTGCTTGGCGCTGTCGAGGAAGCCGCAGGTGTTGACGATGACGACGTCGGCGCCCGCATGGCTCTTGCTGAGCTCATAGCCCTCCGAGCGGAGCGAGGTGATGATGCGTTCGGAATCGACGAGCGCCTTCGGGCACCCGAGAGAGACGAACGAGATTTTTGGCGCGACGGCGTTCATCGGCGGCAGAACTCGAAAAACGGAGCAAGGGAAGGGCGCGGCAAGGCCGGCGCGTTGGCGCTTCCTTTGATCCTTTTTGGACGAATTTGCAAATGCGGGGTGGGCGCGGACAGGCTCCAGCACGATTTTTGGCTAGGCCGTCGTCCTTCCGGACAAGCGCCGAAGGCGCGCCGCTCCGGAATCCATCGTAGCGAACCATGCTCTACGATGGATTCCGGCGCTCCGCTTCGCTTCGGCTGGAATGACGAGGCAGTGCTAGACGCCTCCGGTCTCGACCGGCCGCTCCGGATCCTGCGTCCAGTCGGTCATCGAGCCGTCATAGAGCGAGACCTCCTCGCGGCCGAGCAGCTCCGACATCACGAACCAGTTCAGCGATGCCGTGTGGCCGGTGTTGCAATAGGAGATCGCCGGGCCCTGCGGCACCGGACCGAACAGGGCGGTCAGACCACCGGCCGGCTTGAAGCGTCCAGTCGCAGGGTCGAAGGCTGCCGAGTAATCGCGCGAGACCGCTCCCGGGATATGGCCGGCGCGCGTCGCTTCCGCCGCCTTCTCCTTGCCCTCGAAATAGCTGGCTGAACGGGCGTCGACGAGCGTCGCGAGCTTGCTGCGCGAGGCGACGAGGGTAGCGTCGGCAGTGCTGCGCAGCTTCTGCTGAACCACGACCGGGTAGGGCGATGCCGACGTCGGCCTGGATGGCCCGGTCTCGATCGGCAGGCCCGGAGAGGTCCGCCAGCTCTTGAAGCCGCCATCAAGGATAGTCTGCTGGCCGTGGCCGATCAGCTTCAGCGTCCAATAGACTCGCGTCGCTGCGGCGAGGTCGCTGGCGGTGAACCCGGCCGGGACGATCACGACCTTGCTCGGCGGGATGATGCCGAGCCGCCCCGCCAATTCGGCGAGATGGTCGAGCGACGGCAGCATGCCGGGTGCATTGCCGACCTTGGCGCGCCAGCCGTCGGCAGCGTAGTCGCTGTGCACCGCTCCGGGGATATGGCCGGCTTCGAAGGCCTGGCGTCCGCCCTCGGCGGCAGCGCGGATGTCGATGATGACGAGGTCGGGCGAGCCCAGTGCGCCATGCAGGACTTCGGGGGATACCAGCCCCAAGGTCGGGATATCCGTCATTCCGCGGCCTCCTGTTGCAGTTCGTCGACGACCACGAGCGAGGTGCTCATCTCGGCGGTCGCTCCCAGCATGATCGAAGCGGAGCAGTACTTTTCCTTCGACAATGTGACGGCGCGCTCAGCCTTGGCCTGGGAAAGGCCGCGGCCGCTGACGCGATAGGCGATATGGATCTTGGTGAAGACCTTGGGGTCCTCGCTCGCGCGTTCGGCCTCGACCTCGACCTCGCAGCCGGTGACCGCCTCGCGGCCCTTCTTCAGGATCTGCACGACGTCGAAGCCGGTGCAGCCGGCGAGTCCGATCAGCAGCATCTCCATCGGCCGGATGCCGAGATTGCGGCCGCCATATTCAGGCGCACCGTCCATGATCACGGCATGGCCGCTGCCGGCCTCGCCCATGAAGGCCATGCCTTCGACCCATTTCGCCCGCGCCTTCATTGCACGCTCCTCCGTTCGTTCTGTCTCAGGGATAACCCGCCAGACAGGCAGAAGGCGAGGGCGGCATCAGGCCGCGGCGAACAGGTTGCCATGCGTGATGCGCAGCCGGATGCGCTCGCCGATCGCCGGCGCGACCTGGCTGGCGAGGTCGACATCGAGCCGCTTCGGCAGGCCGTCGACCGCTACCTCGGCGCGGCGCAGCGGCCCGTTGCGCCTGAGATGCTCGACCACGCCGGGCAAGGCGAGCGGCGCATCGTCGACGATGCGCAGGTGCTGCGGCCGGACATAGAGCGAGGCCGGGCCGCCCTGGTTCTGGCGCAGGCCGCCGAGCACCGGCCGGTCCTGGAAGAAGGCCTGGCTGCCGACGACCTTGACCGGTAGATGATTGGCATCGCCGAGGAACTGGCAGACGAAGGGTGTCGCGGGGTGGTCGTAGACATCGTCGGGCGAGCCGACCTGTTCGAGCCGGCCGTCGTGCAGGATCGCGACACGGTCCGCGAGCTCCAGCGCTTCCTCCTGGTCGTGCGTGACGAAGACGGTGGTATGGCCGGTGCGCTGATGCAGTTGCCGCAGCCAGGCGCGCAGGTCCTTGCGGACCTTGGCGTCGAGTGCGCCGAAGGGCTCGTCGAGCAAGAGGACGCGGGGCTCGATCGCCAGCGCCCGCGCGAGCGCGATACGTTGGCGCTGGCCACCTGAGAGCTGGCTCGGATAGCGCTTCTCCAACCCCGGCAGCTGGATGAGTTCGAGCAGATCGGAAACGCGCTTCTTGATTTCGGCCGGGCTCGGCCGCTCGGCCCGCGGGCGCGATTTCAGGCCGAAGGCGATGTTCTCGCCGACGCTCATCGTCTTGAACAGCGCATAGTGCTGGAAGACGAAGCCGATCCGGCGCTCGCGCAGCGACAGCGCGCGCATATCGGTCTCGCCGAAGAGCACGCGGCCGGCTTCAGCCTGTTCGAGCCCGGCTATGACGCGCAGCAGCGTCGTCTTGCCCGAGCCGGAGGGGCCGAGCAGCGCGACAAGCTCACCCGGCTGGATATCGAGCGAGACGCCGCGCAGAGCCGGGAAGTTCTGGAAGCGCTTCTCGACGCTTTCGATGGTGACGGAGACCGACATCGGAATGTCCCGCTATCTCAGTGACGACGGCTGGCGGCGATCGCATCGGCGAAGCGCCATTCCAGGACGGTTTTCAGGACGAGCGTGACGAGGGCCAGGCCCGCCAGCAACGAGGCGACGGCGAAGGCGGCGGCGCCCATATACTCGTTGTAGAGGATCTCGACATGCAGCGGCATGGTGTTGGTCAGGCCGCGGATCTTGCCGGAGACGACGGCGACAGCGCCGAACTCGCCCATGGCGCGGGCATTGCAGAGCAGCACGCCGTAGAACAGGCTCCATTTCACATTCGGCAGGGTGACCGTGAAGAAGGTGCTCCAAGCGGAGGCACCGAGCGTCAGCGCCGCCTCTTCATCAGCTGAGCCGAGCGACTGCATGTGCGGGATCAGTTCGCGTGCGACGAAGGGGAAGGTGACGAAGATCGTCGCGAGCAGGATGCCCGGCACGGCGAAGACGATCTTGATGTCGTTCGCCGCCAGCCACGGACCGAAATAGCCCTGGGCGCCGAAGAGCAGCACGAACACCAGCCCCGAGATCACCGGCGAAACGGAGAAAGGCAGGTCGATGAAGCTGATCAGCAGGCTCTTGCCTCGGAACTCGAACTTGGCGATCGCCCAGGCGGCGGCGAGGCCGACGACGAGATTGAACGGTACAGCGATCGCCGCGACGAACAGGGTCAGGCGGATCGCCGCCAGTGCGTCGGGCTCCAGGATTGCCTCGCGGTAGGCCTGCCAGCCACGCGCTCCGGCCTCGACGAAGACCGAGATCAGCGGCAGGAACAGGAAGAGGCAGAGGAAGGCGAGCGAGATGCCGACCAGCAGGAACTGGACGAGGCGGGATTCGCCCTTGACGCGCCGAGCGGCGCGAGCCGGAGCGAGGTCCTCGATCTGATAGGGCAGGCTGGCATCAGACATCGCCGAACCTCCGGCGTGCGCGCGCCTGGATCAAATTGACCAAGAGGATCAGCGAGAAAGAGAGCAGGAGCATGATCGTCGCGACGACGGCGGCCCCGGCATAGTCGAACTGCTCCAGCCGGATCACGATCAGGAGCGGAGCGATCTCCGACACCATCGGCACATTGCCGGCAATGAAGATCACCGAGCCGTATTCGCCGACGGCCCTGGCGAAGGCGAGGACGAAACCGGTCAACAGCGCCGGCAAAACCGGCGGCAGCAGCACGGTGAAGACGGTGCGCCAGCGGCTGGCGCCAAGCAGCGCGGCAGCCTCCTCGATATCGGCGGGCAACTCCTCGAGCACCGGCTGGATCGTGCGCACGACGAAGGGCAAGCCGATGAAGATCAGCGCCACCATCACGCCGAGCGGCGTATAGGCGACCTTGATGTCATAGGGGGCGAGCAAGCCACCGACCCAGCCATTGGGCGCATAGATCGCCGCCAGCGAGATGCCGGCGACTGCGGTCGGCAAGGCGAAGGGTAGATCGACTGCCGCATCGATCAGGCGCCGGCCCGGGAAATCATAACGGACGAGCACCCAGGCGAGGATCAGCCCGAAGACCGCATTGATCGCCGCCGCAAAGAGCGCACCGAGGAAGGAGAGTTTCAGCGCGGCGAGCGTGCGCGGCGAGGTTGCTACTGCCCAGATATCGGCGGGGCCGGCACTCGCCGCCTTGATGAAGAGCCCCGCGAGCGGGATCAGCACGATCAGCGACAGCGCAGTCACGGTGATGCCCAGCGCCAGGCCGAAGCCGGGCAGGATGCTGGGCTCGCGCCAGCGAAAGACTGCCGCCGTCATGGCTCAGCGCGCCGGCTTGTAGAGCTGATCGAAGGTGCCGCCGTCACCGAAATGAGCGGGCTGCGCCTTGGCCCAGCCGCCAAAGCTCTCATCGATGGTGACGAGCTCGACCTTCGGGAAGCGGGCGATGTCCTTCGGATCGGCGGCTTCCGGATTGCGCGGCCGGTAATAATGCTTGGCGATGATCGCCTGGCCCTTCGGCGTGTAGAGGAAGTCGAGATAGGCCTGCGCCTCGGCGCGGGTGCCCTTGGCGTCGACATTGCCGTCGACCACCGTGACCGGCGGCTCAGCCAGGATCGAGAGCGAAGGCACGACGATGTCGAACTTATCCTCGCCGAACTCCTTCAGCGCCAGGAAGGCCTCGTTCTCCCAGGATAGGAAGACATCGCCGATGCCGCGCTGGGTGAAGGTCGTGGTCGCGCCGCGCGCGCCGGTGTCCAGCACCGGGACATTGGCGAGCAGCTTGCCGATATAGTCGCGGACCTTGGCCTCGTCCTTGTTGAAGGCCTTCTCGGCATAGGCCCAGGCGGCGAGATAGTTCCAGCGGGCGCCGCCCGAGGTCTTCGGATTCGGCGTGATGATCTGCACGCCCGGCTTCACCAGGTCGCCCCAATCCTTGATCGCCTTGGGATTGCCCTTGCGAACCAGGAAAACGATGGTCGAGGTGTAGGGTGAGGAGTTCTGCGGCAAGCGCTTCTGCCAGTCGAGCGGCAACTTCTTCGAGCGCTGCGCCACCGCGTCGATGTCACCGGCGAGCGCCAGCGTCAGCACATCGGCGTTGAGGCCGTCGATCACGGTGCGGGCCTGCGCGCCCGAACCGCCATGCGACTGCCGGATCGTGCTGATCTTCTTGGCGTTCTTGCCGTTCCAGTCGGCGATGAAGGCCGCATTGATCTCGCGGTAGAGCTCGCGGGTGGGGTCATAGGAGACGTTGAGCAGCTCGGTCTGCGCGCGGGCGCCGCTGATCACGCCGAAGCACAGGGCGAAAGCTCCGAGCGCCAGGCCGGCTTGCAGCAGGCGGTGAAGTCTCTGTCGCGTCATCTCAGTGCTCCGTGTCGGACAGTCCAGAAAACCGTCGGAACGGCTCAAAACTGTTCTTAAAAACAAACAGAACGTACTGAATTGGCGGTCATCTCTCAACTAGTGGGGGCAGTAGAGCCCTTCCAAACTTTTCGCGCCAGAGAGAAAACGCATCTCCGGCGGTTTGGTTCAAATCAGCCTCGGGCCAATTTTACACCAGCCACGGCTGGCAGCGCAGCGCCCATCGCATGGCCGATCAGGACAAGGACGGGACCCTTGCTCGGCAGCTCGCCGAGCCGCTCGGGAAGCTCCGCGATCGTGCTGGCGATCCGCGTTTCCGCCGGGGTGGTGGCGCCGAGCACGGCGATCGCCGGCGTCGCCGGATCGAGCCCGGCAGCGAGCGCCTTCTCGCGGAACAGCGACAAGGTGGCGCGCGCCATGTAGAGCGCCGTGGTCGCGGCGGGATCGGCGAGCGCCTTCCAGTCGAGGTCCTGCGGCAGCTTGCCGTCACGGGCATGGCCGGTGACGAACTGCAGCCGACGGGCATGGTCGCGATGGGTCAGCGACAGGCCGAGCGATGCGGCCGCGCCCTGCGCCGCCGAGATGCCGGGCACGATCGCGACCGTGATGCCGGCGCGCTGGCAGGCTTCGATCTCCTCGCCGGCGCGGCCGAAGATGCCGGGATCGCCGCCCTTCAGGCGGACCACATGCTTGCCCTGGCCGGCGAGCGAAACGAGCATCGCGTTGATGTCGTCCTGCTTCACGGCCGGGCCGTAGCCCTGCTTGCCGACCAGCATGCGCTTGGCCTCGCGCCGGGCGAGTTCGAGCACGCTGGCGGAAACGAGGTCGTCATAGAGGATGATGTCGGCGCTCTGCAGCGCCCGGATCGCCTTCAGCGTCAGCAGCTCCGGATCGCCAGGGCCGGCGCCGACCAGGGTGACGCGGCCGTTCGGGGTGCCGCCACGCTCGATCTCGTCGAGCACCTTAGACAGATCGGAACGATCGCTCTCATCGGGCCGACGCTGCGGCTCGGCGAGCGCGCGACTGGTGAAGCGCTCCCAGAAATCGCGGCGCAGTGGGAAGGAAAGCTCGCGTGCCTTGACCATCGGGCGCCAGTCATGCGCCGCCTGGGCCCAGGCCTTCAGCCCCGCCGGCAGCAGCGCCTCGATCTTGGCCCGGATCGCCTGGCCGAAGACCGGAGCGGCGCCATCGGTCGAGATCGCGACGACGAGCGGCGAGCGGTTGACCAGCGAGCCGAAGGCGAAATCGCAGAATTCGGGCTTGTCGACGATATTGACCGGCACGCCGCTCTGCCGGGCCGCGGCGGCAAAGGCCTTGGCCTCGTCGAGGGAATCGATGTCGGCGATGGCGAGCGCCGCGCCGTCGAGATCATCAGCCTGCCAGGTGCGCGGCAGCACGGTGATGGAGCCGGCTGGCGGATCGGAGGCGAGGCTCGCGAAAACCTCCGGCTGGTCGCCGGCGAGGATCAGCAGGTTTGAGCCCGCCGCGGCCAGCAATTCCGCCTTCCAGAGCGCGCCTTCGCTCGCGCCTGCGAGTACGACCTTGCGTCCCTCCAGCTTGTAGAAGAGCGGCAGGATCGCGAGCCGGTCGATCCGGCGCGGGGCGATTGTCTCCGGGCGTCTTGCGCTCATCTTTGCGTCGCTGCGGCCTTCACATCGGGTTGCACCCGGCTATCACCCGCAGGTGGCACGAACAGCCACAGACCGGCAAGCACCAGGATGATAAGCCGGAAGCAAAGATCGAACCAGCGCTCGCGCGGACCGGGAGCGGAATGACTCAAGGCGTCGTTCAACACGGCCTCCTCCCATTCATCGTCGCCATGGCGATCGGCCGGCCGCCGCAGGCTGGTCTGGGCCGAACCGTGCATCGTCTCAGCCCGCCGCTGCATGCTTCAGCCGGGCCGAGCGGCGCCGGTCGAGGATGTTGCCGCTATCGCCATAGCCGCGCTGATAGCCATGGCTGATCTGGCCGAGCGCATTGACCCATTGCTCGACCGGCTGGCGCGCGGCGCTCGCCTCAGGCAGTTCGACCTCGTCGAAGCCGCAGGCGAGGGCATAGGCGAACTGGTCGACGATCAGCGGGCCGCTGGCGCGCAAGGTGCCGGTGAAGCCGTGATTGCGGATCAGGCGCGCCAGGCTGAAGCCGCGTCCGTCACCAAAGGAGGGGAAGCTGATCGCGATCAGCGAGAGCTGGCGCATCAAGAGCTTGAGCTCGGGAATGCGGACGGTGTTGGGGATGACGACGCCGATACGCTGGTCGCGCGTTTTCTGCGCCAGCGCCTCCGGCAGCGCCGCCCAGTCGACGAGCGCATGCGAGATATTGTCGATCGCCGCGCCTTCGCTGCGCGTCCAGATCTCGGCCTTGGCGCCGTGACGATCAAGCAACGGCATGGCTGACCTCCTGAAAAGCTGCCTTGAACGGCGCAAGGCCGATGCGGCGGACATTGTCGATGAAGCTCTCACCCGCCTGGCGCTGCGCCAGATAAACCGAGACGATGCGCTCGATCGCATCCGGCACGTCCTCGGCGGCGAGGCCGGGGCCGAGGATCTCGCCGATCGCGGCGTTCTCGGTCGCGTCGCCGCCAAGCGTGATCTGGTAGGATTCGATGCCGCGCTTCTCGAGGCCGAGAATGCCGATATGGCCGACATGGTGGTGGCCGCAGGCATTGATGCAGCCGGAGATCTTGATGTTGAGCACACCGATCTCCTTCTGCCTGACGGGGTCGGCGAAGCGCTGCGCCAGAGCCTGCGCGATCGGGATCGAGCGGGCCGTAGCAAGCGCGCAATAGTCGAGGCCGGGGCAGGCGATGATGTCGGTGATCAGCCCGGCATTGGCCGTCGCGAGCTCGGCCTCGCCGAGGCGCTGCCAGACCGCGAACAGGTCGGACAGCTTCACATGCGGCAGGACGAGGTTCTGCGCGTGGGTAACGCGGATCTCCGACAGCGAGAACTCGTCGGCGAGATCGGCGACGACTCGCATCTGGTCGCTGGTGGCGTCGCCGGGAGGTGCGCCGATCGGCTTCAGCGAGATCGTCAGCGCGGCATAGCCCGGCTGGCGGTGCGGCGTCAGATTGGTCTCGACCCAGCGGGCGAAATCGGGATTGCCGGCCCTGGCCGCCTCGAAGGCGCCACTCGTCGCCGGCAGCGTTTCATAGGTCGGTGGCGCAAAGTACGCGGCGATGCGCGCCACTTCGGCCGGGTCGGCATTGACCGAGGGGCCATCGAGCCGGGCGAACTCCTCCTCGACGCGGCGGGAGAACTCCTCCGTGCCGATCTCGTGGACGAGGATCTTGACCCTGGCCTTGTACTTGTTGTCGCGGCGGCCCTCGAGATTGTAGACCCGCATGATCGCCTCGAGATAGGCGAGCAGATCGGCCTTGGGCAGGAATTCGCGCACGACCTTGCCGATCATCGGGGTGCGGCCGAGGCCGCCGCCGACGATGACCTCGTAGCCGATCTCATGCGTGTCCGGATGGCGCAGGATGCGCAGGCCGATATCGTGGGCCTTGATCACGGCGCGGTCGTGCTCGGCCCCGGTCACCGCGATCTTGAACTTGCGCGGCAGGTAGTCGAACTCGGGATGCAGGCTCGACCATTGCCGGATCAATTCGGCGGTCGGGCGCGGATCCTCGACCTCGTCCTGCGCGACGCCGGCGAAATGATCGGCGGTGACATTGCGGATGCAGTTCCCGGACGTCTGGATCGCGTGCATCTCGACATCGGCGAGCAGGTCGAGAATATCAGGGATGTCGCGCAGCTTCGGCCAGTTGAACTGGAGATTGGTGCGCGTGGTGAAATGGCCGTAGCCGCGGTCATAGCGCTCGCCGATCAGCGCGAGCTGGCGCATCTGCTTCGACGAGAGCGTGCCATAGGGCACGGCGATCCGCAGCATATAGGCGTGCAGCTGCAGATAGACGCCGTTCTTCAGGCGCAGCGGCTTGAACTCGTCCTCGGTCAGCGAACCGTTCAGCCGACGACCGACCTGGTCGCGGAACTGCGCGACCCGCTCGCGGACAAAGCGTTCGTCGAATTCGTCGTAACGATACATGCGTCAGGCTCTCAGGAATGCTTGGGCGAGCGGCAGGTCGGCCTGCTTGCCGAGATCGCGCCGGATGCTGGGGCCGGTCGTCTTCATCCGCTCGCGGTAATGGCGCGGCACCGGCACGCCGTCCTCGATCGCGACATCGACGAGATAGGCATCGACGACATGCTGGTTGCCAAGTTCGGCCGCGGCGAAAGCGTCGAGCCGGTCGGCGGTGGCATCATCATCGCCGACCAGCGCCGCGCCGGGATCGCGCGACCAGTGCAGGCCATTCGCATCGCCCGCCGCGAAGACGACATCGCCGTCGAGCAGATCGTTGGCCAGCAGGATCACCGGCAGGGCAGGGCGCTTGGCGGCAGCCATGAATGATGCTCGCTACGTTCGCTATTACGAACGTTTTACATAAGGCACAGCCGCTGGAGCATCAATTCACGTCAGGTAGTGTGATTTTTCTTATTCCCGTTCCAAAAGAGGAAATCTCTCTTCCGGGCAATTCGACCGCCCAAATCGGGGGAAGCATTTTCTCCGGCGGCAGCGTTAGCGCGGGCCGCAGGACTGGTTGAGGTTGCGTAAGGCGGGGCCGATTCCCTTGAGCGGGATCACGTCGTAGCCCTTCTTGATCCCTTCCTGGCGGATGCGCAGCGAGCGACCGGTTGGAAAGGCCGCGAACATCTCGCCGCCCGCGCCCAGGACCCGATAGGCATCTCCAAACGGTCCCGATGTCTCCTGAAGCCGGAGCGAAAAATCGCGGCCATCGATGGCGAGGATGATCGGCCCTTCCGAAAGAATGCCGGGAATGTCGAGATAGAGGCGGAGCTGCTTGTCAGGCTCGCAGCGGATGAAGGCGCAAGACCAGGCATCATCGGTCATCGTCGGGGAGCAGCCCTGGATGGCGCGCTTGCTCTCGCCGTCGAAGATACTCGGCTTCCAGTCGGCCGCGGCCCCACCCGTCGCGACAAGACCAAGCAGCATGCCCAGGATCGCAACCCGCATCGTCGCCTCGCAGGAATTCACGGCCCAAACGGTAGGGGCCCGATGTTGCTGCGGCAAGACGACAGCGGAATGGCTAAGCCTCAGACCAGACCACCCAGCCGATAGCCGACGCCGGGCTCGGTCTCGATCAGCTTCGGCTCGGCCGGATCGTCCTCCAGCTTCTGCCGGAGCTGGCCGACGAAGACGCGCAGGTATTGCACATCGTGCTCATGCGCCGGCCCCCAGACGGCCGTTAGAATCTGCTTATGGGTCAGCACACGGCCATTGCCGCCGGCCAGGCTGGCGAGCAGATCGTACTCCTTGGGCGAAAGCTTCACCGCAGAACCACCCTTGCTGATCCGGCGGTTGACCAGGTCGATCTCGACATCGCCGACCTGCAGCGCCGGTTCCGAGCCCTGGCGCTCCAGCCGATGGCGCAGCGCGACGCGCAGGCGCGCCAGCAATTCGCCGACGCCGAAAGGCTTTTCGACATAATCGTCGGCGCCTGCATCGAGCGCATCGATCTTCTCGGTCTCGCGGTCGCGGGCGGAGAGGATGATCACCGGCCCGTCGTAGAAGGCGCGCGCCTTGGCCAGCGCTTCCTTGCCGTCCATGTCGGGCAGGCCGAGATCGAGCACGACGGCGTCCGGCGGCTTGCGGGCGATCTCGCGCAGGCCGGTCGTGGCGTCGTCGGCGCGGATCGGCTCATAGCCGGCGGCGTCGAGCGCCGGGCCGAGGAAGCGATGGATCTGCGGCTCGTCGTCGATGACGAGGATGCGCGGGCGAAAGGCGGTCATGGCTGGGAACTCTTGTTCTCTCCGCCCGCAGCGTCCTTGCGCAGGCTGATCAGGATGCGGGTGCCGCCCTTGCTGCCGTCGGGGCGGTCATGGATCGGGCTGGCGGCGGCGATGCGCCCGCCCATGGCTTCGACGAAGCCCTTGGCGATGGCGAGGCCGAGGCCCGCGCCCTTGCCGCGCTCACCGCCGCGATCGATCGATTCCTCCAGCCGGCGGAACTTCTCGAAGACGCGCTCCAGTTCGGCGGTCGGGATGCCGCGGCCTTCGTCCTCGATCGAGATCACGACATTGCCGCGGTCCTCATAGGCGGCGGCTTCGATCAGGGCACCGTCCTCGCTATAGGCGATGGCGTTTTCGAGGATGTTGACCAGCACCTGCTCCAGCAGGCCGGCATCGGCCCGGACCAAGGAGAGTTCCGCCGGAAAGTCACGATGGACCCGGCGCTGGCCGAGTCGGCGTGAGATGCGCGAAAGCGCCGACGCGATCACGTCGCGGACATCGATCCAGTCGCGCCGCGCCACCAGTGCCCCGCCTTCGAGCCTGGTCATGTCGAGCAGGTCGCCGACATAGCGGTTCAGCCGCTCGGCCTCCTCGCGGATCGAAAGCAGCAGGTCGTCGCGCACGGCCGGCTTCATGCCCTCGCCATAGTCGATCAGCGTTGTCGCAGAGCCGAGCACGGTGGCGAGCGGCGTGCGCAGGTCATGGCTGACCGAATTGAGTAGCGCCGAGCGCAGCCGGTCGCTGCGACGCAGCGCCTCGGCATCGACCGCAGCGGCGGCGAGTTCGGCCCGCTCGATCGCGATCGCACCCTGGTCAAGCAGCGCCAGGGCAAAACGCTCGCTTTCAGCCGCCGCCAGCGCCTTCGGCTCGAAGCCGACCACGCCGGAGCGAGCCCGAACGCCCTGCAGCGGCCGGAACGTCCAGGCGGCGTTCGGCAAGGTGCCGGTGCCGGCGCCGGCCGGCTCACCGCGGTTCCAGGTCCAGCGCGCCGCCGTCATATCGGCGGTCGAGAGCGCCTCCAGCTCGGGCGCGCCGGCGGCCGGGGCGATCTCGCCATCGGCCGGCAGCAGCACCACGACCTTTCCTGATGTTGCGGCCGAAACCTGCTCGGCCAGGATAGAGGCGACATCTTCGCGCCGCGCCGCCGCCGAGAGCCGGCGGCTGGCGGCGAGCAGGGCGGTGATCGCCGAGGCGCGCCGCGCCGTCGCCCTGGCCTGGTCGCGAATGCGTCCGGTCAGGCCGCCCGTCGTCAGCGCCACCGCGAAGAAGACGAGGAAGGTCAGGACATCGGCCGGGTGGCCGATCCAGAAGGAGAGGCGTGGCTCGAGGAAGAAGAAGTTATAGGCGAAGGCCGCGAGCGCCGCTGCGGTCACCGCCGGCCAGAGGCCAAAGGCGAGGCCAGCGCCGAGCACGCTGACCATAAACAGCATGGCGAGGTTGACGTTCTCGACCCGCTTGTCGATCAGCTCGGCGAGGCCGATCACCACCCCGACCATGCCGGCCGCACCGAGATGGGCGAACCAGTTCAATCGGCCCCGTGGTGTGCCTTGGATTGCAGGGCGTGCGGGCCCTGTCGTCACTTCGGTGATGATGTGCAGCGCCGCGCCGTTCTGCGCCTTCAGCAGTTCGGGGGCAAGAGAAGGGCGGAACCAGGCACGCCAGCCCTTGCGATGCGACTTGCCGACGACGATCTGGGTGACGTTGTTGCGGCGGGCATAGTCGAGCACCGCGCCGACGAGGTCGTCGCCGTTCAGCACGACGCTAGCGCCACCCAACTGCTCGGCCAGCTTCAGCGCCTCGGCGAGATGAGCGCCGCGGGCCGCATCCGGCTCTGCCCCGCTCGGCCGCTCGACATGGGCGACCGTCCAGGGCGCATCCATCATCATGTCGGAGAGCCGGCGCCCGGCCCGGACCAGCGAGCCGGCCATGGCATCGGAACCAATCAGCACGAGGATGCGCTCGCCTGCGGCCCACGGCCCCTCGACGCCGGCGCGCTTCATCGCCTGGCTGAGCTGGTCGTCGACCGTCTGCGCGGCACGGCGCAGCGCCAGTTCGCGCAGTGCCGTCAGGTTTTCGGGCTTGAAGAAGCTGCCGGCGGCGAGCCGGGCGGTCTCGGGCAGGTAGACCTTGCCGTCTTCCATGCGCTGGCGCAGTTCGGTCGGCGTGATGTCGATCAGTTCGATCTCGTCGGCGCGGCTGAGCGCGCTGTCCGGCACCGTCTCGCGCTGGCGCACGCCGGTGATCTTCCAGACCACGTCGACCAGGCTTTCGAGGTGCTGGACGTTCAGCGTGGTCCAGACGTCGATCCCGGCCTGCAATAGCTCCTCGACGTCCTGCCAGCGCTTGGGGTGGCGGCTGCCGGGTGCGTTGGAATGGGCGTATTCGTCGACCAGGAGCAGCTTCGGCTTCAAGGCGAGGGCCGCGTCGAGATCGAACTCCATCATCAGCCGGCCGCGATGCTCGAGCGGCCGGCGCGCCATCACCTCGAGCCCGTCGAGCAGTTCTTCCGTCTCGCGCCGGCCATGCGTCTCGACCACGCCGACCAGCACCTCGCCGTGCTCCGCCTGGGCGCGGCGGCCTTGGGTCAGCATCTCGTAGGTCTTGCCGACGCCCGGCGCCATGCCGAGAAAAATCTTCAGCCGGCCGCGCTTGCCGCGGCCGGCTGCAGCCAGCAGGGCGTCGGGGTCGGGCCGCCCTGCCTCACGGAACTGGGATTCGTCTGTTGCCATCGAGCCTAACGTTGGGCGCGCGGCCAGCGCGCGTCGAGTGCCAAATTCACGGCTAGCACGTTGACGCGCGGCTCGCCGAGCAGGCCGAAGGTCGAGCCCTCGGTATTGGCGGCGATCACCGCCTGGACCTCCGCCGCCGGAACCTTGCGGGCCGCGGCGATCCGCGGAACCTGCCGCGCGGCATTGGCTGGCGAGACATGCGGGTCGAGGCCGGACCCGGAGGTGGTGACGGCATCGACCGGGATCGGCGCCGGGCTCTCGGCGCGCAGGGCCTCGGCGTCGGTCTTGATGCGGGCGACCAAGTCCTCGTTCAACGGCCCAAGATTGGAGCCCGACGAGCCGGAGGCTTCATAGCCGTCCTTGCCCGCCGCCGAGGGGCGGGGACGTAAGTAGGCCTCGTCCTTGAAGTTCTGCCCGACAAAACGCGAGCCGACGACCTCGCCGGAGGTGTTGCGGATCAGCGAGCCACCGGCCTGGGCCGGGAACAGCGCCTGTGCCAGCCCGGTGACTCCGAGCGGGTAGGCGAGGCCGAGCAGGGCGGTGAAGAGGACCATCGAGACGATGGCGGGGCGAAGATTGGCGATCATGATACGGCTCTCCTATCCAGGCCGTCAGACGAGCTTGAGGGCGGCGAGGGCGAGATCGATCAGCTTGATGCCGATGAAGGGCGCGATGATGCCGCCGATGCCGTAAAGGGTGAGGTTGCGCGAGAGCAGCTTGGCCGCGCCGATCGCCCGGTAGCGCACGCCGCGCAAGGCGAGCGGGATCAGCGCGACGATGACCAGCGCGTTGAAGATCACCGCCGAGAGGATGGCGCTCTGCGGGCTCGCAAGGCCCATGATGTTGAGCGCGCCGAGCGCCGGCAGCGAGACCACGAACAGCGCCGGGATGATGGCGAAATACTTCGCGACGTCGTTGGCGATCGAGAAGGTGGTGAGCGCGCCGCGGGTGATCAGCAACTGCTTGCCGACCTCGACGATCTCCAGGACCTTGGTCGGATCGCTGTCGAGATCGACCATGTTGCCGGCCTCGCGTGCCGCCTGCGCGCCGGTCTGCATGGCGACGCCGACATCGGCCTGGGCGAGGGCAGGGGCGTCGTTGGCGCCGTCGCCGCACATGGCGACAAGCCGGCCCTTGGCCTGCTCGGTGCGGATGATCCGCAGCTTGTCCTCAGGGGTCGCCTCGGCGAGGAAGTCGTCGACGCCGGCCTCGGAGGCGATCGCCGCCGCGGTGACCGGGTTGTCGCCGGTGATCATCACCGTGCGCACGCCCATGCGGCGCAGATCGGCGAAGCGCTCCTTCACGCCGGGCTTCACGACATCCTTCAGGTGGATGACGCCGACCAGCGCACCATTCTCGCTGACGGCGAGCGGCGTGCCGCCCGAGCGGGCGATGCCGTCGACCGCCTGGCGGAGCTCCGCCGGTACCTGGCTCTCGGCAAGGTCGAGCGTCCGGATGGCGGCGTCGACCGCGCCCTTGCGCCAGGATTTGCCGTCAAGGTCGAGGCCTGACTGGCGGGTAGTGGCGCTGAACGGGATCGTGGTCGCCCCCGCCGGAACCTCGGCCGTGACGCCCTGGTTGCGAGCGAGCTCGACGATCGAGCGGCCTTCCGGCGTCTCGTCGGCAAGCGAGGCCATCAGCGCCGCGCGCAGCGCCGCGTCGGGGCGCACGCCGGGAACCGGGATCACCTCGACCGCCATGCGGTTGCCGAAGGTGATCGTGCCGGTCTTGTCGAGCAGCAGCGTATCGACGTCGCCGGCGGCCTCGACGGCACGGCCCGAGGTCGCGAGCACATTGACCTTCAGCAGCCGGTCCATGCCGGCGATGCCGACGGCGCTGAGCAGGCCGCCGATCGTGGTCGGGATCAGCGTGATGAAGAGTGCACCCAGCACCATCGGATCGAGCGAGACGCCGGAGAAGGCGCCGAGCCCTGTCAGGGTGACGACCGCGATCAGGAAGACCAGGGTAAGGCCGGCGAGCAGGACGGCGAGCGCCAACTCGTTCGGGGTCTTGCGCCGGTCGGCGCCTTCGACCATCGCGATCATGCGATCGAGGAAGGACGAGCCCGGCCGCGAGGTCACCTTCACCTTGATCCAATCGGAGACGACGGTGGTGCCACCGGTGACGGCCGAGCGGTCGCCGCCGCTCTCGCGGATCACCGGAGCGGATTCGCCGGTGATGGCGGCCTCGTTGACCGAGGCGACGCCCTCGATGATTTCGCCATCGGCAGGAATGACGTCACCGGCCTCGACCAGGACGACGTCGCCCGGGGCGAGTTCATGAGCCGGCGTCGGGATCATCGCATTACGCTCGGCATCGATGATCAGCTTGGCCTTGGTGGTGACGCGGGTGGCGCGCAGCGAATCCGCTGCCGCCTTGCCGCGTCCCTCGGCGATCGCCTCGGCGAAATTGGCGAAGACCACGGTGAGCCAGAGCCAGACAGCGATCTGGATCGGGAAGGCGGCCGCTTGGCCATTGGCGATCGCGACGATGGCCGAGACGGTGGCGAGCGCGGCAACGACCTCGGTCGCGAGGATGACCGGATTGCCGGCCAGCTGACGCGGATCGAGCTTGGCGAAGGCGCTCTTCAGGGCCGTCAGCACGACGGCCTGGTTGAAGGCGCTGGATTTGGCGAGTGAGACACTCATCGAAAGAGTTCCTTTGTCGGCTCAACGAGAAGCCGCAAGCACCTGGAAGTGCTCGACGATCGGCCCGAGCGCGAGCGCGGGGAAGAATTGCAGGCCACCCAGGATCAGGATGATGCCGATGAGCAGGCCGACGAAGAGCGGCGAGTCGCTCGGCAGGGTGCCGGCGGTCGGCGCGAGCTTCGGCTTGGCGGCGATGGCACCGGCCATGGCGAGCACCGGGACCGCATAGGCGAAACGGCCGAGCAGCATGGCGATGCCGAGCGTGGTGTTCCACCAGGGGGCATTGGCGGTAAGACCCGCGAAGGCCGAGCCGTTGTTTCCGGCCGCCGAGGAATAGGCGTAGAGGATCTCGGACAGGCCGCGCGGCCCCTTGTTCAGCAGGCCCTCCAGCGCGACCGGCAGGACGGCAGCGGTCGCCGAGAACCCGAGGATGGCGAGCGGCAGGATCAGCACCGCCAGCATGGCAAACTTGATCTCGCGGCTCTCGACCTTCTTGCCGAGATATTCCGGCGTGCGCCCGACCATCAGGCCGGCAACGAAGACCGCGAGCAGCGCCATCACCACCATGCCGTAGAGGCCGGAGCCGACGCCGCCGGGCAGGATCTCGCCGAGCTGCATCAGGAACATCGCGACGCCGCCGCCGAGCGGCATGAACGAGCCGTGCATGGCGTTGACCGAGCCGTTCGAGGCGCCGGTGGTCTGCGCCGCCCAGACGGAAGAGGCGGCTGCGCCGAAACGCACTTCCTTGCCTTCCATGTTTGCCGGCGCATCGGTGATGCCGGCAGCGACCATGGCGGGCTGCGGCGTCAGCGTTTCGGAGGAGTAGATCGCGGCCGCGCCGAGGCCGACCAGGATGACCATCGCGGCCAGCAGAGCGCGCGCCTCCTTGCGGGCTCCGGCGACGCGGCCGAAGGCGACGACCGTGCCGAAGGCGAGGGCGTTCAGCGAGACGACCTCGATCAGATTGGTTAGCGGCGTCGGATTCTCGAGCGGATGGGCCGAGTTGACGTTGAACAAGCCACCGCCATTGGTGCCCCATTGCTTGATCGCCTCCTGGCTGGCGACCGGGAAGAGGGCGATGATCTGGTCGGCGCCCTCCAGCGTCTTGGCGGTGACATTGGCGAGCAGGCTCTGCGGCACGCCGGCCGCGACGAGCGCGAGCGCTGTGACGATCGAGACCGGCAGCAGCACGTAGAGGACGGAGCGGGTCAGATCGACCCAGAAATTGCCGAGCGTCTCGCCGCGATCGGCAGCGAAAGCGCGCGCCACGGCGGCCGCAACGGCAAGGCCGGCGCCAGCCGAGACGAAGTTCTGCACGGTGAGGCCCGCCATTTGGCTGAGGCTGCTCAGCGTCGTCTCGCCGCCATAGGACTGCCAGTTCGTGTTGGTGACGAAGCTGACGGCCGTATTGAAGGCGAGATGCGGCGAGACGCCGTCGAAGCCTTGCGGGTTCAGCGGCAGCAGCCCCTGCAGTCGCAGCAGGCCGTAGAGCAGGACGAATCCCGCGGCGCTGAAGGCGAGGAAGGCGCCGGCATAGCCGAGCCAGTTCTGCCCCTTGTTCCGGTCGATGCCGAGCGCGGCGTAGAAGCCGGCTTCGGCCGGTTTGAGCACCAGGTCGAGAGGTGTTTTCTCGCGCGCCCAGACGCGCGCCATATAGATGCCGAGCGGCCAGCCCACGGCTACCGTCAGCGCGATCGTAAAGACGATCTCAGCCCAGCCCCGCCAGTCCATGCGAGGTCTCCTTTTTGTCGTTGTGTCAGAAGCGGTCGGGGCGCAGCAGCGCGGCGACCATGTAGATCGCGAGCCCGAGGGCCGCGGCGGCATAGAGCAAGGTCAGGCCCATGGCGTCAGACCTTGCGCAGCAGCGCTGCATACCAGCCGAAGAGCGCGAAGGCCCCGGCTCCGAGCGCGAGAAAGACGATATCGGCCATGATGGATCTCCAGCCTGGTTTCAGACCGGAGATGTGGTGCCGCCCCTGCTAAACGGTCGAGCCGGAATGGCAGGCGGGGGCATAAGGGCGGCGTAAAGATCAGGACCTCTCGACCGGCTGATCGAGATCGAGTCCGCCATATCTCATACCGGCGAGGAGCAGTCGCGTACGGTGGAGGATGTCGTCCGGTGCGCCTGGCACGGGATGGGCGAGCACCAGTGCGGCATGGAGGTCCGGCGACAACTTGGACGTCACTCCGCCTACGTAGGTGCCTCGGGCGTCGAACACAGTCGCATCTGCTTGGTCATGTCTGAAGTTGCAGAGCCAAATCTCCTGCCGGCGGTCCTTCGTCCGGATTGCAATCGAATGGATTGAAAGCGGCTCCACAGACAACGATCGGCCACTGAGCCAGATTTCAGCGAGGCGCTCGCTGCCATAGAGAAGCAGACGCGTATCGACCCAGATCGAATCCAACTCGGGCGACGCCTGGTCGATCCAGCTCTGATGTGCGCGCTGAGGGCGCATGATACTGAGCAGAAGCTTCCCATCGGGTAGGCGCTGCGCAGCGATCAGCTTTTCATTGGCTTGGTAAGCCCGTTGCCCCGCCTCGATCGTCATAGGTTCAAGCAACAGGGGGAGGTCGCGGCGGAAGACATAATCCTTGCTGAAATTGAGCTCACCTGGCTGGTCGGGGAGTGGCGCTAACAGTCCGCCCGGCGTCGCAGGCCAGCTGCCCGTTTGGAATTGCGGCTCGGCCACGCTCTCGCGCTGATGCTCCGGCAGCTCGGCCGGGAAGGGAGAGGGCTCCCAAATCGACGCGATATTGAGCGCCTGGACCGTTCGCTCCTCCCGTTCGTGGAACTCGGCGCACACCGCCTTGATGTCACGATCGAGGAATTGCCGATCCTTGATCAGCCAAGGGCCCCGAGTGGAATCCCGCGCCTCGATCGCATCCAGGAACGTGCCGGCTGTTTCGTACCGTCCCGATAGCGCCAGGGCGATCACACAGGTGGTCACCTTTTCCCGATCGGCTTCCAATCGGCTGGCTAGCCTCGGCAACGCGGTGACATTTCCCACGTCGGCGAACACGTCATGAAGCAACGCATCATGCAGCAACGGCATGAAATGTGCGGCAGTCACGTCCCAGAGCGAGCCATGAATCGGCTCCAGGCAACCGGTGGAATCGGGATGTCCGTAGAGAGGGTGGAGGTAGGGCCAGATCCGGAAACGCGCCCGTTCTCCTGTGCGATCGAACAGTGCACCACGCAAAATGTGACGCACGGGACGGATCAGAAGACGCCGGCCGACGAGAACGAGGTCTTCCCGTTCGGCCAAGAGGCTTTTCAGATAGCGCTTGATATCCGCTGGGCGCGTTCCCGGTTCAGCAGGACCGCACCTTACGCCCGCCACCTTGAGGTGCTGCCTGGCATAGTCGACGGCCTTGCCGGCGTTCAGCCATTCGCCCGATCCCTCTTCGAGCACGATGCCTTTCGTCAGCTTGGCCAGGGCTGCTGCGAGGCAGAGGCCGATAATAGCTTCATCCTCATTGCTCGCCCAACGCAGACTGACGCAGCGCGAGAACGGCCTGTTAGCCTCGGGCGGTTCGAAATCGTCGGCGACATCGGAACCGCTGCGGACGTCGAACTCGCAGCCGGATAGCTGGCGTCGCAGCGTGGCTGGGAGGAAGCCACTATGATCGGCAAGAACCCCCTGACCGTATTGGACCCTGACGGGAATACCGAGCGACTTCAGCTCGGCGTTGATGTCCCTGATGGTCGGCAAAGTCGCATCGAAAAGCACATGCGTTTCGGTTGCCATGTCGGCGGCCCCACCAAAGCTCGTCGCAACCATAACGAGAAAGGCGCGCCATGCACCATCTCGCCAGAACCTGACGAGAAGCGGGTCAAACCCGATTCACGATGAAAGCAAGTGCTTGGGAAATTCGATCCTGCCGGCCGGCGATCAGCTCGCCGCTTCGAGCCCGGCCGTGGTGATGAAGGCGGAGAGGGCGAGGGCTGCCCAGAAGAAGTCGTTGAGGACGCCATGCAGGGGCGCTGCGCCCATGGTCACGATCGATAGGCCGCCGGCCAGGAACAGCGCCGAGGCCGCAACAAGGCTGTTCATGATGTCCTCCCGCATTTTGGCTTCGAACGCGGCAGGGATGATTCCGTTCCCCCGATTCGATGCGGCATCAAATGACTTGTGTTGATGGGATCATCGCATGCCTACAATTGCCGTGATGTGACAATGCGCGAAGAGGAGACATCGGCGTGACGCATAGCTTGAAAGGTGGCTGTCATTGCGGCGCGATCGGCCTCGAACTTGCGCTGCCGCGCCCACCGGAAGAGGAGGTGGTCGGCGCCTGTCAGTGCTCGTTCTGCCGCAAGCATAATGCCCGGACGGTCTCGGATCCACGCGCGAGCGCCCGCCTTGTCTTGCATGAGCTGGCCGAGCTCCAGCGCTACAGTTTCGGGCTCTCGGCCTCGGAGGTCGTGCTCTGCCGCCGCTGCGGTGTCTATCTCGCCATGCTGATGGTCGAGAACGGCATGGCCTGGACCACGATCAATGTCGACGCGCTCGACGAGCGCGCCCGCTTCACCAGGCCGGCTGAGGCGCGGGATTTCAGCGGCGAGGCGCTGGAGGGGCGACTGGAGCGCAGAAAGGTGCGCTGGACGCCGACCGAGCTGGTCGGCTGGCCGGAGGAGGGCGGTTAGATCAGCTTGCCAGTTGCGCCAGCTGCTGCCGCACTGCCTCGGAGAAAGGCCGCGCCTTGCGCGTCGCCTCGTCCATCTGAACGATCACCGAGATCCCGCTTGCGACGCAGCGTTCGCCTTGGAAGATCGCCTGCTCGAGCCGGACCGAGCTGCGGCCGATCGAGGCGATGCGAGTGCCGATCTCGACCTCGCCGGGCCAGAGCAGTTCCGCCCGGAAATCCAGCTCCAGCCGGGCGAGGACGAAGGCCGTTCCGGGCTCGGCCAGCTGAGCGGCATGGCCATAGATCAGCTCGACGCGCCCGGTTTCCAGGAAGGTCGAGAACACCGCGTTGTTGACGTGGCCCTGACGGTCGGTGTCGCCATAGCGGAGCTTGTCCTGCGCCCGCAGCGGAAAATCAGTAATGGCGAGATCGTCAGGCATGGCAGGCACCGTTCTGTGACGAAGCCTTCAAACGCGATCGGCGGGAGCGAGGCAAGCGTCTCTGTAACCGGATAGGCGAGGACGCTCAGGCCAGCACGTCACGATAAGCGGGATGGCGATGCGCCCAGGCCGCGACGAAGGAGCAGCGTGGCACGACGCGCCGCCCGCTGGCGCGGGCAACCTGAAAAATGCCTTCGGCCAGTTGCGAGCCGATGCCGCGCCCGTTGAACGCCGGCGGAACCTCGGTATGGGTCACGACGATCCGGTCACCGTCGCTGCGATAGACGGCAAAGGCCTTGCCGCCAGGAAAATCGAGTTCGAAACGCCCGCTTTCCGGCCGCTCGACGACCGCGGTCCGGTCGGCTTCGATAGGTCGCGTCATGATTGTTCTCCGCCGGCGCCACCGAACAGCGCTTCAACCACAATGTGGGAGCACGGCGGCCGCTTGTCTGCGGCCGCGATCATGCCAGCGGGGAATGGCAGGGCTGCGGCGAACAGCCCTGCGGAATTGTGATCAGGACAGCCACTCCTGCTCGCGTCGGCGGGCACGCTCGCCCTTGAGCTCGTCCTCCGCGCCATGGTCGACGATCTCTTCGCTGCGATTGCGGAAGGTCCAGATCGCCTTAGCCGCTTCCCAGTGCTCGTGGTCGCGGCCTTCCGGCTGTCCTTCCTCCATCCAGAGCGCATAGGCGATCTTGCGGATCTCGCGCTCGGCCTTGCCAAGATGGCTCATCTCGACCTCCTGGTTCCGTTGCAGTCGACGAGGAAACGACGGAACGCCATCAGGCGTTCCGCACCTCCCGCGAAATCTGTCACCGCAATGTGGCGCTCGCATGAGCCCATCGGAGGCAGCGGGCGGCTCCCTCGGGAGGGGCCGATCCTATTCCGCCGCAGCAGGGGCGGGGGCCGTCATCTGCTCGAAACAGTCGAGCGTTCGCGCCGAATAGACCAGCGCCGCGCCGGCATTCATCGCGATCGCGACGCCGAGCGCTTCCGCGATCTCCTCGCGGCTGACGCCGGCCTTGATCGCCGCATCGACATGGGAGGTGATGCAGCCGTCGCAGCGCGTGGTCACGGCGACGGCGAGCGAGATCAGTTCGCGCGTGCGGGCATCGAGATGCGTGGTCTTTGCAGCGCCGCCGGCCAGCGCGGCATAGCCGCGGAGCGCTTCCGGAGCAGCCTTGCCGAAATCGCCAACTCGGCCCTTCAGCTCGGCGCGATAAGTGGTCCAGTCCAGCATCGGGATGCCTCCGTCCTGCAATCGGCCTGATATCCGGCCGACGACGATTCTTGGACAGAGGTCGTGCTCACGCCAGCCCGGTCCAAGGCGACGATTGCCGCAGGCTTGAAGATCGCGCGCATCACCCCAAATCCCGGTCAAAGGGCGCCATCGGCTCAACGGAGCTCACCATGGACCAAGAGAAGCTGAAGCAGTTTCACAGGCGATCGATCGAGAAGGCGCTGCGCGCCGGGCTTCCGGCTTATTTCCTCGACGAATGCGACGATGACGGCGTGATCCGGGTCAAGCCCAGCGGCGCAGCCGAGCGGATCGTCATCCAGCAGGGCCAGGCGCAGATACTGCCGTTCGAATGCCGAGCCTGCTGATCGGCGACGGCTACCACTAGTGACACCGTCGCCCGCCATCCCAGCGGGCGACGGACCGCAAGGTGGCTTGATCGATGCTCGCGACATTGCCACAGGACGGAGCAGGTTGAAGCCATTCGTCATTTGCGGGCCAACTGATGGCCCACGAACGGATCGATGTCGGCGCGAGTGAAATCGCGGAGTTCAATCGTCGGATTCCGGCCTGCTCTCCCCAGAGCAGTTGGTGCGGCTGAGAAGACCGAAGCAGTCGGCTTTCGGAACGACGCGAGGACGCTGGTCGCGTGGCGGCGCCATCCTGGAGAATATTGCAAGTCATGAGCGCCGGCGCCGTGATCACTCCCGGTCACCGACAAGAAAACATGTATATTTTCAGTTATTTGCGATAGCGCTACCGCCTCATCGGAAAGGCGTTCGCTGGGTGGATTCAGGCGTTGCAGGCTTGTCACGCTCCCCCGAAAAATGGCACCGGAGTGGTGGCGGATTGACAGCTGCCGCATTTTCGACACCTTTGTGCCCGCCCAAAGGCAGGGCTGGGCTTCCGTTGACGGCGGCGCGTTCGCGCTTTCTCCGCTTAACGATCCCTTAATGGAATTGGTCGAAAACTGCGCCTTTGCCACGATGGTGGCTTGGGCGGCGCAGCGTTTTCGGCGCGACGAACAGGAATTCGGCATGATGCGAGGCACGAGCGCACCGGCGGTGATCACCTCAATGGCCGACTCCGGCGACGCCCCTCGCGCTTCTGCTCCCTTTGCTGTGGCAACCCGTATCGGCTGCGTCATGCTCGCCGGCCTGTTCCTAGCGAACTGCGCCAATGACCAGGTCGCCCGCCGAGGCAAGTCGAAAGAGATCGGCGCCTTCCCGTCTTCCAAATACGGCCCCGCCAGCGCTCGTGTGGTCGAGGAGGGGCAGCCGGTGCCGAAAGGTGGCGGCCGCGAGCTGATCGGCCGCAGCTACACTGTCGCCGGCAAGCGCTATACCCCTTACGAGAAACCGGTCGGCTACACCGCCGTCGGCACCGCCTCCTGGTATGGCGAGGCCTTCCATGGCCGCCGCACCGCCAATGGCGAAGTCTATGACCGCATGAGCGTCAGCGCCGCGCATCCGACCATGCCGCTGCCGGCCTATGCCCGCGTCACCAACGTGACCAATAGCCGCTCGATCATCGTGCGCGTCAACGATCGTGGTCCGTTCCACGGTGGCCGTGTCATGGACGTCTCGCAGAAGACCGCCGACGCGCTCGCCTTCCGTCATCTCGGCACGGCGCGCGTCAAGATCGAATATCTCGGCCAGGCCTCGCTTGCCGGCTCCGACGACCAGATGCTGCTCGCCTCGCTGCGCACCGACGGCTCGGCCGCGTCGATCCCGGGCCAGAGCAGCCGCACCATGATCGCCAGTGCCGCCTCGCAGGTCGATCTCGGCCGCTCGGCCGGACCGGATCTCGACGACGAGCCCGTACGGGCCGCGCCTGCGCCCGTCCGGGCGGAGCCCGCTCCGGTCGCGACCCAGCCCGTCGTGCAGGCCTATGCCCCCGAGCAGCCGCGCACCATCGCGGTGCAGAGCCCGATCGTCGCCAGCGTCGCCTCGACCTCGTCCGCGGAAGGCGTGCCGGTCCGCGGCATCCGCCTGCCGCCGTCCCGGCCCTTCGACCTCGGCAGCATCGCCAATGCCGGTAAGCAGCTTCCGGTGCTGCGTCCCAATCTCGTGACGGCTCCGAAGCCGGTACCGCGCACGGCCAGCCTGGTCACTGCTCCCGAGAAGACCTCGGGCGCCCGCCTCGCCAAGGTCCAGCCGCTCTCCGCCGGGCTGAAGCTGCAAACGCAGCAGCCGCTGGCCCGGAATTGATTCCAATCCGGGCTTGACCGCCCGGACCGGCGCATCATCTGATCTCGATATGACGCAAGGTCGATCAGGGATGGCGCGCGCCTCTATTCCGGTTTGGAGCAGGGTTCTCGCCGTCTGCGCGGCTTTGCTGGCGCTGGCGCCGGGCCTCGTCCGCGCGCAGGCGTTCCAATCGGCCGCGCCCTATGCGGTCCTGCTCGATTCCGCCAGCGGCGCCGTGCTCTACGAGAAGGCGGCCGATGAGCTGATGGTGCCGGCGAGCATGGCCAAGCTGGGCACAGCGTTGGTCGCCTTCCAGGAGATCGCCGCCGGCAAGATGACGCTGGAGACCGAGATCTCGATCTCGGAGAACGCGTGGCGCAAGGGCGGCGGCGTTTCAGGCGGTTCGACCATGTTCGCCATCGTCCACAGCCGGGTGAAGCTCGGCGATCTCCTGCAAGGGCTGATCGTCCAGTCCGGCAACGATGCCGCGATCGCATTGGCCGAAGCGGTGGCCGGCGACGAGGCCAGCTTCGCCAAGATCATGACCGAGCGCGTCCATGCGCTCGGGCTGACCAAGTCGCAGTTCCGCAACGCCACCGGCATGGCCGATCCGCAGCAGAAGGTGACGGCGCGCGAGCTTGCTCTGCTCGCCGACCACATCATCAAGACCTATCCGGAGCTCTACAAGATCTTCGGTCAGCGCGACTTCACCTGGAACAAGATCAAGCAGAGCAATCGCAACCCGCTGCTCGCCATGGATATCGGCGCCGACGGGCTCAAGACCGGCAATATCGACGAGACCGGCTACGGCCTCGTCGGCTCGGCCGTGCAAAAGGGCCAGCGGCTGATCGTCGTGGTCAATGGGCTGAAGAATGCGCGCGACCGCGCCAGCGAAGCCCGCAAGCTGCTCGAATGGGGGTTTCGCTCCTTCGAGCAGAAGCAGGTCTTCGCCGAAGGCGAGACGGTCGGCGAGGCCAGCGTCTTCGGCGGCGAGAAGGGCCGCATCGCGCTGCGGGCGAAGGGGCCGGTCAACCTCCTGGTGCCACGCGGCAGCAGCGAGCGCCTCGCTGCCCGCATCGTCTATCGCGGCCCATTGCAGGCGCCGGTAGCGGAGGGCGCGGAGATCGGCCGCCTGCTGGTGACGCGCGGCGAGGTCAAGACGCTCGACATCCCGCTCTACGCGGCGGAGAGCGTTGCCGTCGGCAGCTTGCAGCAGCGGGCACTCGATGCGCTGATGGAGGCCGCGACCGGCTGGGTCCGCAAGGCTCTGAAGCGGAGCTGAGCGTGGCCAAGGCGAAGGGCAGGCCCGTGGCGGGGCATTTCATCACGCTCGAAGGCGGGGAGGGCGCCGGCAAGTCGACCCTCGCCAAGGCGCTCGCGGCTCGGCTGGCGGCGCATGGCCTTAGCGTCGAGCTGACACGCGAACCTGGCGGCTCGCCCAAGGCCGAGCGCATCCGCGAAGCCCTGCTCGCTGGGCGGATCAAGCCCTATGGTGCCTTCGCCGAGGCGCTGATGTTCCAGGCCGCCCGCATCGACCATGTCGACAGCCGGATCAGGCCGGCGCTCAAGCGCGGCGCCTGGGTGATTTGCGACCGCTTCATCGATTCGACCCGGGTCTACCAGGGCACGCTCGGCGAGATCGCCGCGGACAAGCTTTCGGCGCTGGAGGCGGCCGCCATCGCCGGCCTGATGCCAGAGCTGACCTTCATCCTCGACCTCGCGCCGGAGACCGGCCTCGCCCGCGCCGCCCGTCGCCGCCGGCCGGGGGAGGCGACAGACCGTTTCGAGAGCGAAACGATCAGTTTCCACCGCCGCCTGCGCCAGGGCTTTCTCGACATCGCCGCCACTGAGCCGCAGCGCTGCGTCGTTCTCGACGCCAGCCTTCCGCCGGAGACGCTGGCGGATACCGCCTGGGAAGCGCTTTCCAGCCGGCTGCCCTTGCCGCAGATTGCGCCGGCATGATCGAATCGAGCAACGAACCTGACCGCCTGCCGAACGCCCCGCATCCGCGCGAGACGCTGGCGCTCATCGGCCACCAGCGCCAGGAAGAGGCCCTGCTGACGGCGCTGCGCTCCGGCCGCATGCACCATGCTTGGCTGCTCGGCGGCCCGGAGGGCGTCGGCAAGGCGAGCTTCGCCTATCGCGCTGCCCGCTTCATGTTGGCCGAGGGCGATCCGCTGCGTCGTGCGGGAACTGCGCGTGACCTCGCCATGCCGGAAACGGACGGCGCCACCCGCAAGATCGCGGCGCAGTCGCATCCGGACCTGCATCTCTTGCGCCGCATCGCCAAGCCGGACGGCAAGAGCTTCACCAGCAACATCCCGGTCGATCTGGTGCGCCGGATCATCGACCGTTTCGGCTCTAGCGCGGGCGAGGGCGGCTGGCGCGTCGCGATCGTCGATTCCGCCGAGGATCTCGACCGGCCGGGCGCCAACGCCCTGCTGAAGCTGCTGGAGGAGCCGCCGCCGCGCTGCCTCTTCCTGATCGTCGCGCATGCGCCCGGCCGTGTCCTGCCGACGATCCGCTCGCGCTGCCGCCTGCTGTCCTTCGAGCCGCTGGGTGAGAACGATGTCGCGCAGGCCGGTGCGATCGCGCTGGAGCGCATGCGCCTGCCTTATGACGCCTCGGCGCTCGGCCGCGCCGCAGCCTTGTCCGAGGGCTCGGTCAAGCGGGCGCTGACCTATGTCGACCCGGAGACGCTGGCGCTGGTCGAGGCGGTCAGGGCCCGGCTCGACGCCTTGCCGTCGATCGACCTGACCGCGCTGCTGGCGCTCGGCGAGGATGTCGCGGGCAGGGCAGGCGAGGCCGATTTCGCCGTCATGATCGAAACCGTGCAAGGCTGGCTCGGCGCCCACCTCCACGCGCATGCCGCCGCAGGTCCCGCCCGGCTTGCGCCCCTCGCGGAGGTGTGGGAGAGACTTGCACGCGCCGCGAACGAGGTCGAAACCTATAATCTCGATCGCCGCCCCCTCGTCATGTCGCTGTTTCACGATCTGTCGGAGGCGGTTTCCCGTTCACGCGCGGCCTGACAACGACACGAAACCGGACTGCCATGGCCTCGGCCCCGACCTTCTACATTTCGACTGCGATCTCGTATCCGAACGGCGCGCCGCATATCGGCCACGCCTATGAGGTCGTTGCGGCCGATGCGATCGCGCGCTTCAAGCGGCTCGATGGCTTCGACGTCTATTTCCAGACCGGCACCGACGATCACGGCCTGAAGATCTTCCAGGCCGCTGCCAAGGAAGGCCTGACTCCGAAGGAGCTGGTCGACCGCACGGCGCCGCGCTTCAAGGCGATGGCCGATGCGCTGAACTGCGCCTATGACCGCTTCATCCGCACGGTCGATGCCGACCATCTCCCGTCGACCCAGGAACTCTGGCGGCGGATGGAGGCCAATGGCGACATCTATCTCGACCGCTATGCCGGCTGGTACTCGGTACGCGACGAGGCCTATTACGGCGAGGAAGAGACCCACCTCAACGCCGATGGCGTCCGCATCGGCCCACAAGGCACGCCGGTCGAATGGACCGAGGAGGAGAGCTATTTCTTCCGCCTCAGCGCCTATCAGGACCGGCTTCTGGCGCTTTACGAGGCCAACCCGTCCTTTATCGGGCCGGAAACGCGTCGCAACGAGATCGTCTCCTTCGTCAAGGGCGGGCTGCAGGACCTCTCGATCAGCCGGACCACCTTCGACTGGGGCCTGCCGGTCCCGGGCGATCCGAAGCATGTGATGTATGTCTGGGTCGACGCGCTCAACAACTACGTCACCGGCTGCGGATTTCCGGATGAGAGCGATCCGCGCTGGCGCTTCTGGCCGGCCGACGTCCATATCATCGGCAAGGACATCACCCGCTTCCACTCGGTCTATTGGCCGGCCTTCCTGATGTCGGCCGGGCTGCAGCCGCCCAAGCGCGTCTTCGGCCACGGCTTCCTGCTCTCCAAGGGCGAGAAGATGTCGAAGTCGGTCGGCAACGTCGTCGACCCGTTCGATCTGACCGAGGCCTATGGCGTCGACCAGCTGCGCTATTTCTTCCTGCGCGAGGTCTCCTTCGGCCAGGACGGCAACTACAGCCACGAGGCGATCGTCGGGCGCATCAATGCCGACCTCGCCAATGATCTCGGCAATCTGGCGCAGCGCTCGCTGTCGATGATCGCCAAGAACTGCGAGGGCAGGGTGCCGCCGGCCGGCGCGCTGACGGATGGCGACCGCGCCATGCTGGCGCAGGCCGACGGGCTGCTGGCGAAGACGCGCACCGCCATGCAGGATTTTGCGTTGCACGTCGTGCTCGCCGACATCTGGGCCGTGGTCGCCGAGGCCAACCGCTATTTCGCCAACAACGAGCCGTGGAAGCTTTCCAAGAGCGATCCGGCCCGGCGCGATACGGTGCTATACGTCACGATCGAGACGATCCGGCAGATCGCGATCCTGACCCAACCGGTGATGCCGCAATCGATGGCCAAGTTGCTCGACCTGCTGTCGGTTCCGGCCGAAGCGCGCGACTTTGCCGCCCTTGGCGAGGCTGGCCGCTTGACGGCAGGCGCGGCGCTTCCGGCGCCGAGCGCGGTCTTCCCGCGCTATGTCGAGCCGGAAGGCAGCGAGACCGCCTGATGCTGATCGATACGCATTGCCATCTCGATTTCCCGGATTTCGCCGAGGATATCGGATCCTATGTCGGCCGCGCCGAAGCGGCCGGCGTCGGCCGGATGGTGACGATCTCGACCCGCGTCGCGCGCTTTGCCACCTATGCGGCGCTGGCCGAGCGCTTCCCGTCGGTCTGGTGCACGGTCGGCACGCACCCGCACGGCGCCCATGAGGAACTCGACGTCACCGCCGAGCAATTGGTCGCTCTGTCGCGCCATCCGCGTTGCGTCGCCATCGGCGAGGCCGGGCTCGACTACCATTACGACAAGAGCCCGCGCGCGGCGCAGGAGCAGGGTCTGCGCACCCATATCGCCGCGGCGCGCGAGACCCAGCTGCCGCTGGTGATCCATTCGCGCGAGGCCGATGAGGACATGGCGGCGATCCTGCGCGAGGAAATGGGGCGGGGCGCCTTCCCTGCCATCCTGCACTGTTTCACCGCCGGTGAGATGCTGGCCCGCACAGGCGTCGAGCTCGGGCTCTATGTCTCCTTCTCCGGCATCCTGACCTTCAAGACCTCGGAAGCACTGCGAGCGATCGCCCGTGACATCCCGCTGGCGCATCTGCTGGTCGAGACCGACGCGCCCTACCTTGCCCCGACGCCTTATCGCGGCAAGCGCAATGAACCCTCTTATGTCGTTGAAACAGCGAAGGTTCTGGCCGACGTCAAGGGCGTTTCCTTCGACGAGATTGCCCAGATCACGACGGACAACGCCCGGCGCTGCTACTGGAAGATGGACCATGCCGCGCCCGTGGCGCAGGTGGCTTGAGGCAAGCCGCGCCGCATGAGCCTGACCGTCACCATCCTCGGCTGCGGCTCATCCGGCGGTGTGCCGCGGCCGGGCTCCGGCTGGGGGGCCTGCGATCCCACTAACCCCAAGAACCGGCGGCGGCGCTGCTCGATCCTGGTCGAGCGCCAGGGCCCAGGCGGCACGACGGGTGTGCTGATCGACACCACGCCGGACCTGCGCGAACAGCTGTTGTCCGCGAACGTGACCCGGCTCGATGCGACTTTGTTCAGCCACGACCATGCCGACCATACCCATGGCATCGACGACCTGCGCGCGCTGGTGCTGCACATGCGCAAGCGCATCCCGGTCCATGCCGACGCCGTGACCGGCGCGACGCTGCGCCAGCGCTTCGGCTATCTGTTCGAGACGCCGCCCGGCAGCCTCTACCCGCCGATCCTCGATCTCGCGCCGCTCGCGGCCGGCGAGCCACTTGCGATCGACGGCCCCGGCGGCGCAATCGATACGCTGCCGTTCCGGCTCGAGCACGGGCCGAATTACGACGCGCTCGGCTTCCGCTTTGGCTCGCTCGGTTATGCGCCGGATGTCAGCGCCATTCCGCCGGAATCGCTGGCGGCGATGAGTGGCCTCGATATCCTCGTCCTGGACTGCTTGCGCGAGGCGCCGCATCCCAGCCACTTCAATCTGGAGCAGTCGCTGGAGGCGATCGCGCAGCTGAAACCGCGTCGCGCGATCCTGACCAATCTCCATGTCGATCTCGATTATGCCAGCCTGGCCAAGCGCTTGCCGGATAATATTGAACCGGCCTTCGACGGTATGCAGCTGACGATCGAGAACTAGACGGAGCAGGGCGCCTCAATCGGCGTTCTGGCGGTGCCAATCCTCGAGCTGAGCCAATACGGTCTTCAGGTCGGAGACGTCGACATAGCGGCGGCCTAGATCGCGCAGATTGTCCTTGTGCGGCTGCTCCTCGATGTCGCCGACGCAATCCTCCGGCACGATGGTGCGATAGCGGTAGCTGAAGGAATCGATCGAGGTCGCGCGGATGCAGCCGCTGGTGTTGCAGCCGGTGACGATCACCGTGTCGACGCGCTCCTTGGTGAAGTAGTCGCTGACGCCGGTGCCGAAGAAGATCGACGGCCCCTTCTTGCAGACCCTGAGGTCGTAGTCGGCGTCATAGATGCGCGGGTCGAGCTCGGCGCTGGGATGGTCGTGCCGGAAGGTCTCGCGCACGGCGGTGATCTTCCAATAGGGCATCTCACGCTCATTCATATAGGCGGTGTTGCAGGTCGCGACCGGCACGCCATAGCGGCGCGCGACGTCGAGCAGCCTGGCGGTGTTTTCGAGCGCCCGCATCACCAGAGGCGCGCCGCCGAGCGGATATTGCGCCTCGGTGAAACCCTTCTGGAAATCGACTACGACGATGCCTGGCTTCTTGCCGAACCCGACCGGAATCTCGCCATAGCTGCGGTTCTTGTAGTCGTCGCTCATCGCTGCCTCCCACGCTCCATGATGCGGTTGACCGGCATCCTGAGCGCATTAAAAAAGCAGGCAAGATTGTTTTTATAACTGGATGACGTGTTGCCGATGGCGCCGTTGGAACAAGGCTCGTCGAAGCGCCGGCAGCAAATCCGCAGCGTCGAGACGCGCGAGCGCCTGATCGAGGCCACGCTCGACGAGATTTTCGAGGTCGGCTACCACGCCGCCACGACGCAGGACATCGCCGCCCGCGCCAATGTCTCGCGCGGCGCGCTGCTGCATCATTTCCCGATCCGGGCTGATCTCGTGCTCGCGGCGATGGAGGAATTGCTGGAGGATGGAACGCGCCAGATCAAGGTCGTGGCCGACAAGGTCCAGATCGGCGCAGGCTCGCTCGAAGGCTTCGTCGAATTCCTCTGGCAACTCTTCTCCGGGCGCTTCTTCTATCTGTCGCTGGAGATGATCACCGAGGCACGCAACGACCCGGCATTGCGCGAGCGGATGATCCCGGTGGTGAAGCGCTTCCACCAGGCGCTCGACGGGATCTGGAGCACGTTCTGCGATCCGGCCAGGCGTTCGCCGCAGCAGGCGCAGGTCATCCTCAACCTGACGCTCTGCCTGGTCCGAGGCATGGGTGTCCAGACCGTGCTGCGTCCCGAGCCCGGCTACTACCGCGAACTGATCGAGGCCTGGACGGCGCTGTTGCCGCAGATCGTCGATGGCGCAGCGGGCGATGCGATGTTCAGGCGTCAAGGCTCTCAGCTCGCGGGAGCTACGATCGGCAAACCTCGGAGATCATAAGGCTTTCTCCACACGGTACGACGCTATCAAGCTATGGCGAGCCAGCAGGAGAAGCGTTTCCGGGCATCAGTTTAAGTTCCATAATATGTCTTATGCGAATCATATTGGCCTTCGTTTCTCACCCCCTCTGTCCGGTCGGCACGGCACTGCACGCCGCTCCATGATGTAGCTCGGATAGTTCCCATTGAGGCTGCTAGCCTTATCCAGCTGGTAAAGGCGGCCAACGGTCCTACCCCACAGCAGTTGGCAGTCGACAACCACAATGGGCTCGCGTGCGCTGTCTCAGGCCCTCGGCCGGCCGAGCACGGGTACAACGAAATCCATCCGGCCTACCAATTGTCATTCATCGATGCGGGCCGCCGCGCAATGCCCGCCTCACTTGGGAGCCCCCTCGGCCCTGCGGTCACGAATCCGGATGCGCAGAATGCCCGAGTCGAGAGGCTCGAAGCCCTTGGGCAGCTTTTCAGCCAAGGTCCGACCCCAGCGAGGAATGTCCATGAGCTGTCCACGCAGTCTGAGGCCAAAAATGCGAGTTGGCGGTGCTCATCCACCAAAGAGCTTGCAAACATGGGGCTCTCGGGCCATTGAGCCGGGGTCGGAAGGGTGGCCGAGTGGTTTAAGGCAGCGGTCTTGAAAACCGCCGTGGGTGCAAGCCCACCGTGGGTTCGAATCCCACCCCTTCCGCCAATCTCCATATCCGTTCGTTTGCACCCGCCGGCTGGTCACCAAGCCAAACTGACCGCACTCGCGCCATGCTTTGCGAGTGTCGCCCCGCTCCCGCGCTCGCTTGCCATTTCCGGACGTCGATGCCCTAATCCCGGGATCGCTCGGCGATCGCCGCCGATGCCTGCCGACCGGCCACCAAGAGCCGGCATGTTTCTCAAGGGAGGTCACCTTATGTCGAAAACCGGATGGTTCGGCGCCCTGGCGCTTGCCGCGCTGGCGCAGATCGTCCCGGCTGCGCCGGCCTACGCCCAAGCCTGGCCGCAGCGGCCGGTCAGCTTCATCGTACCGTTTCCGGCCGGCGGCGGCACCGACGCCTTCGCCCGCCCCCTCGCCGCCCAGCTCGAACAGCAGCTCGGCCAGCGCATCCTGATCGACAATCGCGGCGGCGCCGGCGGCACGGTCGGCGCATCGGCCGCCTCCAAGGCCGCGCCGGACGGCTACACCTTCTTCATCGGCGCCGCGCACCACGCCATCGCGCCGGCGCTCTATCCCAAGCTCGACTACAACATCCAGACCGACTTCATCCCGATCGGGGTGATCGCCCAGCCGCCGCAGGTCGTGGTCGTCCATCCCGGCAAGGTCCAGGCCAAGACGCTGGCCGAGTTGATCGACTTCGCCAAGAAGAACCCGGACAAGCTGAATTACGGCTCGGCCGGCAACGGCACGACGCACCATCTCGCCGGCGAGTTGTTCAAGCTCACCACCAAGGTCAACCTGACCCATGTGCCCTATCGTGGCGCCGGCCCGCTAATGCAGGATCTCGTCGCCGGCCAGGTCGATCTCGCGTTCGACGGCCTCGGCTCCTCGGCCGCGCAGATCTCCGGCGGCACGCTGCGGGCGCTCGCCGTCGCCGCGCCCAAGCGCGCCAGCGCTTTCCCGGACGTGCCGACCACCGCGGAAGCCGGCGTTCCGGGCTACGAGGTCTCGACCTGGTACGCGATGTGGGCGCCGAAGAACACACCGCCCGAGATCGTCGCCAGGATGACCGCCGAGCTGCAGAAGGCACTGGCTTCGCCGACTGTGACCGAGGCCTGGAAGAGAAACGGCTCGGAGATCCCGAACCTCTACGGGCCGGCCTTCGGCGATTTCGTCAAGGTCGAGGTGGCGCGCTGGGGCAAGGTCGTGGCCGAGGCCAACGTCAAGCCCGATTGAGCGGGCAGCCGCTCACGCATCCTCACCCGCGTCGTCGATCACGGCGCGGGCGATTCCCAGGCTGAAGCCGGCGCGAGCTAGCGTGGCGATGTCCTTCTGATGTTGTGCCGCCCGATCGCCACGGCTCCACGGGCCCAGGCGCTTGCGGCGGGCAGCGATGCGCGCCGCTTCTAGTTCCACGGCCTCGTCCACCACCACCGTCTCGGCGACGAGCTGACGCCCGACGCCTTTGCTCGCGAGCCCGGCCGCGACGGCCCGTGCCGAGCGCCCCTTGCGGCGCAGGCTCAGCGCCCTCGCCTCGGCGAAGCGGCGATCGTCGATCAGGCCCGCGGCGACAAGGGACGCGACGATCTCGTCCACCACCGCCCGGAAAGACTGCGGGTCCTGCCCGTGATGGCGGCAGCTGCGCTCGACCTTGCGCAGCAATACGCGCTGCAATTGCGCCGCCGGCACCGAATAGCGTTCGAGATAATGAAGCGCGGCGCGGCGGAGATAGGCCGCATCGATCTGCCGCGGCGCCGGCCGGTCGCCTGGCGTCAACTTCTCTTCCGGTTTCAATGCCAAGCTAATCGAACCTCGGCTTGCCGCGGCTCGACTTGACCGAGGCGCGCTTCTCCTTCGAGGCGAGGCGCCGCTCCTTCGAGGCCTTGGTCGGCTTGGTCAGCCGCCTGACCTTCGGCCTGACTTCGGCCTGCCGGATCAGCTCGACCAGCCGCGCCAGCGCCTCCTCGCGATTGCGGCTCTGGCTGCGATGCTCCTGCGCCGTGATAACAATGACGCCGTCCTGCGTCAGACGGCTGCCAGCGAGCTTCATCAGGCGGATCGCCACCTCATTGGGCAGCGAGGCCGAGCGGCGGGCGTCGAACCGGAGCTCGACCGCAGTCGAGACCTTGTTGACGTTCTGCCCGCCCGGACCGGAGGCGCGCACGAAGCTTTCCTCGATCTCGCTGTCGTCGATCGCGATGGACGGGCTGACTTGAATCATGGGAGGAGGCTATCCCAACGCACGGAGAATTGCAGCGATGAAGCCTTCGCGTGACATCGAGCGCCTGATCGAGATCATGGCGGCCCTGCGCACGCCCGGCACCGGCTGCCCCTGGGATCTCGAGCAGGACTTCGCCTCGATCGCGCCCTACACGGTCGAGGAGGCCTACGAGGTCGCCGACGCCATCGCACGCGGCGATCTCGTCGACCTAAAGGACGAGCTCGGCGACCTCCTGCTGCAGGTGGTCTTCCATGCGAGGATGGCGCAGGAAAAGGGCAGCTTTGCCTTCCCCGATGTGGTCGAGGCGATCACCACAAAGCTGATCCGCCGGCATCCGCATGTCTTCGGCGATGCGCGCGATCTCTCGCCGTCCGAGGTCAAGGCCCTGTGGGGGCAGATCAAGGCGCAGGAGAAGGCCGACAAGGCGCGCGCCAGGGCGCAGGCCGGCTTGCCCGAACCGCCTGAGGCCAAGGGTGTGCTCTCAGGCGTACCAACCACCCTGCCCTCGCTGACGCGGGCCTGGAAGCTCCAGGCCAAGGCCTCGACCGTCGGCTTCGACTGGAACGACGCCCGGCTGGTACTGGACAAGATCCGCGAGGAGACCGCCGAGATCGACGAGGCGCTCGCTGGCGGTGACAAGGCCGCGATCAAGGAGGAGATCGGCGACCTGCTCTTCGTGATCGCCAACCTCGCCCGCCATGTCGATGCCGATCCGGAGGCATGCCTCACGGCCGCCAACGCCAAGTTCGAACGCCGCTTCGCCGGCATCGAGGCGGCGCTGGAGCAGGAAGGGCGCGAGCCCAGGCAGGCCTCGCTCGACGAGCTCGAAGCGCTCTGGCAGCAAGTCAAGCGCGCTGAGCGCGCTGCCTCCTGAACCCAAAAACCCAGTGCTGAAACAGAAGCTCTAACGAAAAACGCCGGGCGCGAGGCCCGGCGTCGATATGCTTGTTTGCCTAATCGGCTGATCAGGGCTTCGGAGCCGGGGCAGGCGTCGCGCCCGGAGCCGGAGCCGCGCCGGGCGTACCCGGAGCCGGGGCCGCGCCGGGCGTGGCGTCGGCGCCGCCGAGGCGCTTGCGCAGCTCTTCCTGGCGCTTGGCGAGCTCATCCTGCAGCGCCTTCTGCTGCTCTTCCAGCACCTTCGGGTCGATCGGCGCGCCGTCGAACGCCTTGGCGAAGTCGGCCATCGGGATGGCGAAGGTGACCTCGCGCGCGCCCTGGTTCTGCACGCTGATGTTGAGGGTGTTGCCCTTCTTCATCGAGTTGATGAAGTCGTCCTTGACCTGCGCCTCGGCAAAGCAGCCGTTCGGGAAGCAGATCGCGTAGCGACCGGGGGTCGGCTGCGCGGTATCGACGGCGAAGCGGATGCCGGGCTGCAGCAGCAGGCCGAGCGGCATCAGGAAGCGCACGATCTTGTTGGCGTCGCCCTTGACGTCATAGACCGCGACGGCGAGCACCGGCTGGCCCTGATCCGAGACGAAATCGCGAGTGGTGTAGCAGATTTCCTTGTTGGCGGCCTGATCCTTGCCACAGACCTTGGTCCAGCTCGTCTGCGACGGCTCGGGCTTGACCTGGACGACGGTGGGGCCGGTCTGAGCGGCCTGGCCGGCAGGCGGCTGCGCCGGAGCGGGCTGCGCGGGCGCCGCCGGGGCCGGACGGGTTGCCGGACGCTGCGGCTGCGCCTGCTGGGCGAGCGCGGAGAAGGGGGCGAGAGCGACGGCGGCGCCCAGCACGAGCGCGAGGCTGCGGACCGTGCTCTTCGCGGTGGCGCCCTGGCTCTTGGACAGGCGGGTCGAAGCTGACATCTGCGATTCCTTGACCATGGAAACTGGTTCGGCTGCCATGACCGGCAGCGTGCATCACCCAAAGCTCAACCGGCAAGGTGCCGGAGCCGGTGGCGGCGTGAGCACATCAAGCGCGATTGAGGCGTTTGAATGACGCCCGGCCTGCGTTTAGCGAGTTCCGTCGCAGGTTTCCAGCCCGAAGAGCGCCACGCGACAAGTTTGATCGCATGTTATCCTGCGGCAGGGAATCAGGTTTGAGCATGCATCGACGCAACCGCGCCTCGGCGCGCCCGGCATGGGTTTTCGGGCTCGTCTTCGCGAGTCTCGCGGCTTTAGGCCTCGCGGGAGGCTCAAGCGCGTCTGCTGCCGAGAACGACAACGCCATTGCGATGCATGGCGAGCCGGAGCTGCCCAACGGCTTCGAGCACCTGCCTTATGCCGACCCCAAGGCGCCAAAGGGCGGGCGAATCATCTTCGGCCAGCAGGGCACTTTCGACAGCCTCAACCCGCTGGTCGTGCTCGGCGTCGCCCCCGACGCGGTACCGCGCTATGTCCAGCAGAGCCTGCTCTTCCGCTCCGCCGACGAGCCGTTCACAGCCTATGGGCTGCTGGCGAGCAAGGTCGAGCTCAACTCGGAGCGGACCCGCCTAGCCTTCCAGATCGATCCGCGCGCCCGCTTCTCGGATGGCAAGCCGGTCACTGCCAGCGATGTGATCTTCACCTTCGAGATGCTGAAGACCAAGGGTAAGCCGTTCCACCGCTCCAGCCTGGCGCGGGTGACCAAAGCCGAGGCGCCCTCGCCCGACCGGGTCGTCTTCGAGCTCGGCGACGGCTCCAATCGCGAGTTGCCGCTGGTGATCGGCGCCATGCCGATCTTCGCCAGGCACGCCACCGACGCCGAGAAGTTCGGCGATACCAGCTTCAAGCCAGCGCTCGGCTCCGGCCCCTATCTCGTCGAGGAGATAAAGCCCGGCGAGATGCTGCGGCTGAAGCGTCGCAAGGATTTCTGGGCGGAGGATCATCCCCTCACCCGCGGGCTCTTCAACGCCGAAGTGATCCGATACGATTTCTATCGCGATTCCAATGCCTTGTTCGAGGCTTTCAAGGCCGGACTTTACGATTTCCGTCTCGAAAGCGATCCGACGCGCTGGATGACCGGCTACGACGTCCCGGCCGTTCGCGACGGCCGGATCGTCCGTGACACCTTCCGCTTCCAGACGCCCAAGGGCATGACCGGTCTGGTCTTCAACACCCGCCGCCCGCAATTCGCCGATATCCGCGTCCGCGAGGCGCTGGCGATGCTGTTCGATTTCGAATGGGCCAACCGCAACCTATTCCACGGCGTCTATCGCCGCGCCGGCAGCTTCTTCGCCGATAGCGAGCTTTCGGCGTTGGGCGTCCCGGCCGACCAGCGCGAGAAGGCCATGCTCGCCGCCTTCCCCGGCGCAGTGCGCGACGACATCCTTGCCGGCACATGGGCTCCGGCCGCGACCGATGGCTCCGGCCGCGACCGCGACCAGGCCCGCCGCGCGCTCGATCTGTTGGAAGCGGCCGGCTACAAGCTGAACGACGGGCAGTTGCGCAAGGACGGGAACGGCGAGGTCTTCGGCTTCGAGATCACCGTCACCAACCGGCCGCAGGAGCGGCTGGCGTTGAACTATGCGACCTCGCTGGCGCGGCTCGGCATCACCGTCTCAGTCCGGCTGATCGACGACGTCCAGTACTGGCGCCGGCTCTCGACCTTCGATTTCGACATGATCCAGTGGACCTGGCCGGCCTCGGCCTCGCCCGGGAACGAGCAGATCGGCCGCTGGGGCTCGGCCAATGCCGAGCGTAAGGGTGCGCTCAACTATGCCGGCGTACGCTCGCCGGCGGTCGACGCGACCTTGCAGATGTTGCTGGCGGCTCGCTCGCGCGAGGACTTCGTCGCGACCGTGCGCACGCTCGACCGGCTGCTGCTCTCAGGGTTCTACGTGGTGCCGCTCTACTACCTGCCTGAGACCTGGCTGGCCCGCGCCCGCGAGATCACCCTGCCCGAACGGCGCCCGCAATTCTTCTTCTCCACCGAGACGCTGGCGCGGTCGCCCTCGCCGCCAGCGCCCGCCAACTAGGTCGGCCGATGCGCATGGGCTCCGACGAAATCTCCATCGGCGCGCTGGTCGAGGGGCTCGATTTCGACAGCCTGCTCAAGGCGCTGGCTGCCCGCCGCGGCTATGAGCCGGCTTTCCGCGATCCGCCCGGCCGGCGCGACTGGAGCGATTTCGCGCCCAATGCCTTCGGCTTCGCCGAGCTTGATGGCCGCGTCGATCGGCTCGCCAACCTGTTGCTGCTGGCCAAGCCCCAGCCTGGCGCTTGCGTCGCGATCCTCGCCCCGCTCGGCCCTGAGGCTCTGGTCTCGATTCTCGCCAGCCTGCGAGCAGGCCTGTCGCCGATGATGCTGCCGGCGCATGCCAAGGAGGCGGAGCTGCTGCCGTTGATCGAGCGCTCGGGCGCAGTGATGGCGCTCGGCGTGCCGCGGATCGGCGACCTGCAGCCGCTGCACCTGCTGCGCGACGTTGCAGCGCGCTCTTTCGGCATGCGCTTCATCGGCGGATTCGGGTCGCGCGTGCCCGACGGTGTCGCGGCGCTCGAACCGCTGCTCGGCCATGGCGCCACGCCCTTGGCGCTGCCGCCAGCCCCGATCCGGGCGCCGATCCGCGTTGTCGACGGCCAAGCCAAGTCTGGCCCGTTCCCGGTCAGCGAGAAGGAAGTCCTGGCCAAGGCGCTCGAGATCTCGCGCGTGCTGAAGCCGCTCACCTCGTCGCGCATCATCACCACGCTGGTCGGCGGCGATCTCGCCGCGCTGGCGACCGGCCCGGGTATCGCGCTGCTCACCGGCGTCGAACTGCTGCCGCTCGGCCTTTTCGTGCTCGACGACCTGCGCGCCTGCCTGGAGGGCGGGCGCATGGTCCACCTCGTCATTCCCGCAGCGATGGAGCCGGCCCTGGCGCGCTCCCGTCTCGGTGGCCACAAGGCCCTGACCAGCCTGGTCGTCACCCGCCGCGCCGGCGAGGATGACGGGCTGCCGCAGCTCGACCGGCCCGATCTCGCCATCGTCGACGTGATCACGCACGAGCCGGAGCGCGTGGAAGTCAGGCGGCGCAATCCAGGGTGATCAATAGCCGCTGGAAGCGATCACGACCTCATCACGGCCGACCCTCGCCATGGCTGCAAGCTGGTCGACGGCCCGCGCATACAGATCAGGGCGCATCTTGAAAACGAAATGCGTGATCCGGCCGAGGTGAAGCATCTCAGCCGCCTGCGCCGTCAGCATCACGGTGATCTCAGCCTCGCCGCAGGCGATCCGTTCGACGCCGCCGGTGCACGCTAGGCTTTGGTCGGTGCGCTCTAGATAAAGCTCGTCTTCGACCGTCCGCGGCTGCCGCCCGCTCAAAGCCATGCCGCTGACGATGTGCAGCACGTCGAGCGGCTCGCCGGCCGATTGGAAGCCGAGCGAGAGGACGAGGAGGTCTCCACTCTCGACGAGAACCTCCTCGACCGCGAAACGCTCGGCTCCTTCGGCCATCGCCTTGTCAGGCCGCCTTCTTGCGCTCGGCAATGCGCGCAAGGTCCGTCAGCAGCCGGCGCGTACCCTTCAGCCGCTGCTCGGCATCGTCGAAATCGTCGATGAAGACGACGCGCATGTCCGGCCTGACCTTGGCCAGCGTGCCCTGCTTGGCGACATAGGAGACGAGCCCCTCCGGATTGGCGAACTCGTTGTCGCGGAAGGCGACGATGATGCCCTTCGGCCCGGCCTCGACCTTCTCGACATTGGCGCGCTTGCACAAGGCCTTGATCGCGACGATCTCCAGCAGCTGCTTGACCTCCTCCGGCAGCGGACCGAAGCGGTCGACCAGTTCGGCGCCGAAGGACTGCAGCTCGCCGTCGTCGTCCATGGTCGACAGGCGCTTGTAGAGCGTCAGCCGTAGCGTCAGATCGCCGATATAGTGCTCGGGGATCATTACCGGCGCGCCGATCTGGATGCTCGGCGACCAGTGCGCATCGCTCTCGATCTCGATGCCGGCCTTGAGAGCCGCCACCGCCTCCTCCAGCATCTGCTGGTAGAGCTCGTAGCCGACCTCCTTGATATGGCCGGACTGCTCGTCGCCGAGCAGATTGCCGGCACCGCGGATGTCGAGGTCGTGGCTGGCGAGCTGAAAGCCGGCGCCAAGTGTATCGAGCGACTGCAGAACCTTCAGGCGCCGGTCGGCCTGCTCGGTCAGCTTGCGGTTGGCCGGCACGGTGAAGAGCGCATAGGCGCGGACCTTGGAACGACCGACGCGGCCCCTGAGCTGGTAGAGCTGCGCCAGGCCGAACATGTCGGCGCGGTGCACGATCAGCGTGTTGGCGGTCGGGATGTCCAGGCCGGATTCGACGATCGTGGTCGAGAGCAGGATGTCGTACTGGCCCTCGTAGAAAGCCGTCATCACGTCTTCCAGCGTACCCGCCGCCATCTGGCCATGGGCGATGCCGACCTTGCATTCCGGCACCTGCTTGTCGAGGAAGTCCTTGACGTCGGCGATGTCCTCGATGCGCGGCACGACATAGAACGATCTGCCGCCGCGATAGCGCTCGCGCAGCAGCGCCTCGCGCACGATCAGCGGATCGAAGGGCGTGACGAAGGTGCGCACCGCAAGCCGGTCGACCGGCGGCGTCGCGATGATCGAGAGCTCGCGTACCCCGGTCATGGCGAGCTGGAGCGTGCGCGGGATCGGCGTCGCGGTCAGCGTCAGCATGTGCACCTCGGCGCGCATCTCCTTCAGCCGCTCCTTGTGGGCGACGCCGAAATGCTGCTCTTCGTCGACGATGACGAGACCGAGATCCTTGAAGTCGATGCCCTTGCCGAGCAGCGCGTGAGTGCCGACGGTGATGTCCATCGTCCCGTCGGTGATGCCCTGCTTGACCGCTTTCAGATCGGGCGCCGAGACGAAGCGCGAGGCCTGGCCGACCTTCACCGGCAGCCCGGCAAAGCGCTCGGCGAAATTGCGGTAGTGCTGGCGCGCCAGCAGCGTCGTCGGCACCACGACCGCGACCTGCTTGCCGGCGAGCGCGGCGGTGAAGGCGGCGCGCAGCGCGACCTCAGTCTTGCCGAAGCCGACATCGCCGCAGACCAGCCGGTCCATCGGCCGCCCGGCGGCGAGATCCTCCAGCACGGCGTCGATGGTGTTCTGCTGGTCCTCGGTCTCTTCATAGGGGAAACGGGCGCAGAACTCGTCGTAGAGCCCGTCCTGCGGGATCAGGCGCGGCGCCTCCTTGAGCGCGCGGGCGGCAGCGATCTGAATCAGCTTGCCCGCCATCTCGCGGATGCGCTGCTTCAGCTTGGCCTTGCGCGCCTGCCAGCCGCCGCCACCGAGCCGGTCAAGCATGACCTCGGTGTCCTCCGAGCCGTAGCGCGAGAGCAGCTCGATATTCTCCGCCGGCAGGAACAGCTTGGCGTCGCCGGCATAATGGATTTCGAGGCAATCATGCGGCGCACCGGCCGCGGTGATCGTCTGCAGGCCGATAAAGCGGCCGATGCCGTGGTCGACATGGACGACGATGTCGCCCGGCGTCAGCGACGACAGCTCGTTGATGAAGTCCTGCGGGCGGCGCGCCTTCTTGCGCGGACGCACCAGCCGGTCGCCGAGAATGTCCTGCTCGCCGATGACCGCGAGCTTGCCGGCTTCGAAGCCGGTCTCGAAGCCCCAGACAGCGAGTGCCGTCGTGCCGGGCTTGAGATCGAAAGCCGCTCTTAGCGAGCCGGTCATCTGCACGGTCTTCAGACCATGATCCGCCAGCACGTGCGCCAAGCGCTCGCGCGAGCCCTCCGACCAGGCGGCGAGGATGACGCGGCGCCCCTCGCCTTCCAGCGCCTTCACATGCGCGACGGCCGCGTCGAAGACGCTGCCGGAATTGTCGGCGCGCTCGGCGGCGAAGCTGCGGCCCTGCTTGCCGCCGAGATCGACGACGAGCTTGCCTTCGCTTTCCGGCAATTGGAACGGCGTCAGCGAGGCGACGCCGGCCTCCCCGACGATGCCGCGCCAGTCGGCCGGCGTGAGATAGAGCGCCTCGGGCGGCAGCGGCTTGTAGGGCACCGAGCCCGGCGAGGGCTGGTCGAGCGCGCTCTTGCGGGCGTCGTAATAGTCCTTGATCAGGCTGATGCGCTCGCCGACCGCGTCATCGGCGTGATGATCGAGCACCACAGGCACATCGGGCAGATAGGTGAAGAGCGTGTCGAGCTTCTCCGCCAGCAGCGGCAGCCAGTGCTCCAGGCCGGCCGGGCGCCGCCCCTCGCTGACCGCCTCGTAGAGCGTGTCGTCGCGGCCGGGCGTGCCGAAGGTCGAAATATAAGACTGGCGGAAGCGACGGATCGAGTCGCTCGTCATCTGCGCCTCGGACATCGGCACGAGATCGAGCCCGCGCAATTGCCCGGTGGTGCGCTGCGTCTCCGGATCGAAGGTCCGGATCGATTCGAGCGTGTCGCCGAAGAAGTCGAGCCGGATCGGCGCCGGCATGCCTGGCGGAAACAGGTCGACGATGCCGCCGCGCACGGCGAACTCTCCAGTCTCGCGCACCGTCGAAGTCCGGAGGTAGCCGTTGACGTCGAGCCAGCGCGCCAGCTCCTCGGTGTCGACCATGTTGCCCGGCGCAGCCGAGAAGCTCTCGGACGCGACCTTGCCGAAGGCCGGCACGCGCTGGAGCGCGGCGTTGACGGTGGTCAGCAGCAGGCGCGGCCGGTCGCCCGACTTGGTCCGGGCAAGCCGCGACAGCGTCGTCATCCGGTGCGCCACGATCGACGGCGCCGGCGAGACGCGGTCATAGGGCTGGCAGTCCCAGGCCGGGAAGGTCATCACCTCGAGATCAGGCGCGACGAACTGCAGCGCGTTCTCCAGCACCTGCAGGCGCTGGCCGTCGCGGGCGATGAAGACGATCAGCGCCGGGCCTTCCGACTTCTTGGCGCGGGCGCGCGTCAGATCGGCGAGCACGACGGCGTCGAAACCGTCAGGCACGCCGGCGAGCATCGGCTTGTCGCCGCGCTTCAGCGCATCGAGGATGCGCTCGAGCTGCGGCTTGGCGATCTGGACGGGAGGCGGAATGCTCATCGGGCGATCAATCTCAAGGCGTCATTCTCGGGCTTGTCCCGAGAATCTCAGGACCAGAACCCGCTGGTTTCCGAGATGGTCGGGTCAAGCCCGACCATGACGGCAGCTCACACATGGATCGGCTTGTCGTGTTGGTGGAACGCCTTCAGCTGCCGGAACACGTCGCTGTCATAGTTCCCCGGCACCTGCGCCTCCCCCGTCACCCAGCTCAGCAGGTCGCGGTCGAGCACCTCGATCAGCCGCTCGAACTCGTCGAGCTCGGCCTCGCTCAGATTGCCGATCTTGGCATCGGCGAAGCGGCCCATGATCAGGTCCATCTCGCGCATGCCGCGATGCCAGGCGCGAAACAGGATCTTGCGCCGGCGCGGGTCGAGATCGGCGCTGCTACGGGTCGAGCCACTCATCATCGGCCTCGCACAATGGAAATAGGGCCGGCCCCGTCGCGGAGCCTGCCTCGGATAGCTATCTGGCTGATTAGCGATATAGCTATGCCCTTTCGCGAAGTCAGCGGCATTCGTGCCGCGAGACTCGCACTCCTGACATGCCGTGAAGCCATTGCGCCCATCCGTCCTCGATCCGCTCTTCGCCCCGGCCACCGCGCTCTCGGGGGTCGGCCCCAAGCTCGCCAAGGCGCTCGACCGGCTGCTGGGCGACGAGACGCATGCGGCGCGCGTCATCGATTTGCTCTTCCATCTGCCGACCGGCGCGATCGACCGGCGGCCGAGCGAGAGCATTGCCGAGGCGCCGATCGGCGAGATCGCGACCTTCTCGGCACGCGTCACCGAACATCGCCCCGCCCCACCGACCAAGCCTAAGGCGCCCTATCGCATCATCGTCGAGGACGAGACCGGCGACGTGACGCTGGTCTTCTTCCACGCCGATGTCCGCCATCTCCTGCAAAGCCTGCCGATCGGCGCCTATCGCATCATCTCCGGCAAGCTCGAGCTCTGGGACGGCATGCGCCAGATGGTGCATCCCGACCGCATCCTTGATCCCAAGCTCGCTGCCACCCTGCCCTCGGTCGAGCCGGTCTATGGCCTGACCGAAGGCATTGGCGGGCGCGTCATGGCCCGGATCGCCGCCGGCGCCGCCGAGCGCTGCCCGGAATTGCCGGAATGGCAAGACCCGGCCTTCCTCGCCCGCAACGACTCCGCGCCCTTCCGCGATGCCATCCACGCTCTGCACCACCCGGTCGATCTCAAGGCAGCGACCGGCGAAACGGTCGTGCGGCGGCGCATCGCCTATGACGAATTGCTCGCCAGCCAGATCGCACTCGCCCTCGTGCGCCGCCAGCAGAAGAAGGCGGCCGGCCGCGCCACGGCAGGCGATGGCGTCCTGCGCCACGCCATCGAGAGCGCCCTGCCCTTCACGCTGACCGACGGCCAGCGCAAGGCGATCGCCGACATCCATGACGACATGGAAAAGCCCGAGCGCATGCTGCGCCTGCTCCAGGGCGATGTCGGCTCGGGCAAGACCGTGGTCGCGCTGATGGCGATGGCCGCTGCCGCTGAAGCCAGGCGGCAATCGGTGCTGATGGCGCCGACCGAGATCCTCGCCCGCCAGCATGCCGAACGCCTGGCCCCGCTCGCCAACAAAGCTGGCCTCAAGCTCGCTCTGCTCACCGGCCGCGAAAAGGGTGCCGGCCGCCGGCAAGTGCTTGAGGGCCTGGCGAATGGCGAGATCGACATCGTCGTCGGGACCCATGCACTGTTTCAGGAGGGCGTCGCCTTCCATGACCTTGCCCTCGCCGTCGTCGATGAGCAGCACCGTTTCGGCGTGCACCAGCGCCTTTTGCTCGGCGCCAAGGGCGAGGCGGTCGATATCCTGGTTATGACCGCGACGCCGATCCCGCGCACGCTGGCGCTGACCTGGTTCGGCGACATGGACGTCTCGATCCTCTCGGAGAAGCCGGCTGGCCGGAAGCCGATCACCACGCGGGCGATCTCGCTGGAGCGCTATGACGAAGTCGTCGGCGCGGTCGGGCGCGCCTTGGAGAGCGGTGCGCAGGTCTACTGGGTCTGCCCGCTGGTGCAGGAATCCGACACGCTCGATGTCGCGGCGGCGCAGGAGCGCTTCGAGGCGCTGCAGGTCCTCTTCGGCGACAAGGTCGGCCTGCTACATGGCCAGATGCCGGGACGCGACAAGGATGCGGCCATGGCCGCCTTCTCCGGCGGGCAGACGCGCGTGCTGGTCTCGACCACGGTGATCGAGGTCGGCGTCGACGTGCCCAACGCCTCGGTGATGGTGATCGAGCATGCCGAGCGCTTCGGCCTCGCCCAGCTCCATCAGTTGCGCGGGCGGATCGGGCGCGGCTCAGCTGCCTCGACCTGCCTGCTGCTCTACAAGGGCCCGCTCGGACAGGTAGCGGAAGCGCGCCTCACCATCATGCGCGAGAGCGAGGACGGCTTCCGCATCGCCGAGGAGGATTTGCGCCTGCGCGGCGAAGGCGAGGTGCTCGGAACGCGCCAGTCTGGCTCGCCTGACTGGCGCATCGCCCGGCCCGAGATCGACGGCGACCTGCTCGCCGCAGCCCGCGACGATGCCCGCCTGCTGATCGAGCGCGACCCGCAGCTGGAAACGCCGCGCGGACAAGCGATCCGGACGCTGCTCTATCTGTTCGAGCGCGACGTCGCGATCCGCCTGCTGCGCGCGGGCTGAGACGATACTCAGCCCTGTGAGCTCACGCCGTTGCCAGCTGTCGCCGGGACGCGGGCGACCACCTTGAGCTCGAAGTCGAACCCGGCCAGCCAGGTCACGCCGACGGCGGTCCAGGTCGGATAGGGCGGCTCGCCGATTTCCTCGGCGCGGATCGCCATCACCTTGTCGAACTGTGTCTGTGGGTCGGTGTGGAACGAGATGACGTCGATCACGTCGTCGAAGCTCGCGCCTGCCGCCGCCAGAACCGCGCGCAGATTGGCGAGGGCGCGCCGGACCTGATCTTCGAACACCGGTTCGGGGGTGCCGTCCTCGCGGCTGCCAACCTGCCCGGAGATGAAGAGCAGGTCGCCATGCCGGATGGCGGCCGAATATTGATGGACGTCGTAGAGCGCGTGGCGGTTCGCGGGGAAAATCGCGTCACGTTTGGACATGTCGGCTCCTTTTTCGGTTGGCGAGCGCAGGCGGGTATCCGCGAGGCTTCGCTTTTGCCGAGGGGAGATAGCGGGCGATCATTGTTTGGATTAGCCGTTGAAATCGGCACGGGTTGATGCAAATTGACCAGTAATGGCTCGCCCATCGCTCAACGATCTCACCGCCTTCGTCACCGTCGCGACCCGTCGCAGTTTCCGGCGCGCGGCGGATGAGCTCGGCACCGCGCCTTCGACCTTGAGCCATGCGATGCGCGCGCTCGAGGAGCGCATGGGCGTGCGTTTGCTCAACCGGACGACGCGCAGCGTCTCACCGACGGAAGCTGGCTTTGAATTGCTCGGCCGGCTCCAGCCGGCCCTCGCCTCTTTGGACGAGGCGCTCGACAGCGTCGCCGCCTTCCGCGGCAGTGTCACAGGCACTGTCCGGATCAACGCGCCGCGGCTGGGGGCTACGATCCTCTTGCGCGATATCCTGCCGGTGATGGCGGAGCGCTTTCCCGATGTGGTCGTCGACCTCGTCGTCGAGGGGAAACTCGTCGACATCGTGGCGGCCGGGTTCGATGCCGGCGTGCGGCTTGTCGACTCGATCCCGAAGGACATGATCGCCGTACCTTTCGGCGCCTCAGTCAGTTTCGTCTGCGTCGCGTCGCCGGCCTATCTCGAGCGCTTCGGCGGGCCCGGAACGCCTGACGAGCTCACGCGCCGTCGCTGCATTGGCCACCGCGTGCCGGGCGGGAAGCTCTATTGCTGGGAGTTCGAGCGGGCTGGACAAGCGCTGACGGTTGAGACCAACGGGCCGATCATCCTCGATGACGAGGAGCTGATGGTGGAGGCCGCTATCAAGGGGCTCGGTATCGCCTATGTCGCCAGCCCCGCCGCCGAGACGGCGCTAGCCGAGGGGCGCCTTCGGCGGGTCCTGGCAGACTGGACTCCCGCTTCCGAGCGGGTCGCGATCTACTACCCGGGCCATCGCTCCGTGCCACCGGCGCTGCGGGCCTTCCTCGATGTCGCCAAGGCCGCGCAATCGTAGGCGGCAGCAATCCCGATCAAGCGCGGCCATCCTGCCTCCGCCATGGTGCCGGCGTTTCGTGAGTGAGCCATGGACCCGATCAAGAAAGCTCTCTGGTGCATCGAAAGCCGCTTCGCCTCCGAGCTCTCGCTCGACGAGATCGCGGAGGTCAGTGGCGTCTCGCGCTTCCATCTCAGCCGCGCCTTCGGCGTGGCGACCGGCCGCTCGGTGATGCGCTATGTCCGCGAGCGCCGGCTCTCGGAAGCGGCGCGCCAGCTCGCCGATGGGGCGCCCGACATCCTCCAGGTCGCACTCGACTGGGGCTATGGCTCTCACGAGGCCTTCACCCGCGCCTTTCGCGAGCAATTCGGCCTCACGCCGGAAGAGCTGCGCTCGAGGCGTGACCTCTCATCGCTTGCTCTCGTGGAGCCTCTGTCTATGCATGCCGCAAACCGCACTCCGCTCGCCGAGCCGCGTATCGTCACCGGTAAACCCATGCTGATAGCCGGCTTCAGCGGTCATTTCTCGGTTGACAACACCCAAGGCATTCCGCTGCTCTGGCAGAGGATCGTCCCGCATTTCGGCCATATCCCCGGCCAGAAGGGCTTCGTCGCCTATGGCGCGAGCTATAATTGCGACGATGTCGGCACCTTCGACTACATCGCCGGCGCGGAAGTCTCCTCGTTCAGCGACCTGCCCGACGAGTTCGCAAGGCTGAGCGTGCCCGAGCAGCTTTGCGCCGTCTTCGAGCACAGCGGCCACATCACAGGAATCAAACAAACGTTTGAATCGATCTGGCGCGACTGGCTGCCGAAATCGGGCCGTGAGCCGGCGATGGGCGTAACGCTCGAACTGATGGATCAACGCTTCAACGGCGCGACCGGCAATGGCATCGTCGAGATCTGGGTGCCCCTGAAGAGCTGAGCTACTTGCCCATTTCCGGTGCCGAGCGCGGTGCCATTTCGCCGGGCTGGATCAGCCCGGCCGACATGATCAGCTTGGCGCCGTCCTCCACCGAGATCGACAATTCGACGATCTCCCGCCGCGGCAGATAGAAGAAGAAGCCGGTAGTCGGGTTCGGCGTGCAGGGCAGGAAGACGCCGACCTGCTCGTCGCCATAGGGCAGCCTGCCGGCGATCTCGGGCGCCGCCTCCTGCGCGATGAAGACGATCGACCACATGCCCGGTTGCGGGAACTGCACCATGCCGACCTTGCGGAACGAGGTGCCGGACTGGGAAAAGATCGTCTCGAAGATCTGCTTCACGCCCTTGTAGAGCCCGCGCACCACCGGCATGCGGTTGAGGATCGCCTCGCCGGCGCTGATCAGCGAGCGCCCGACCAGGTTGGCGGCGAAGAAGCCGATCACCGTCAAGCCGATCAGCACGATGACGAGGCCGAAGCCCGGCACCGGATACGGCAGGTAGCTGTCCGGCCAGAATTGGGCCGGCACCAGCGGCTTCACCATGCCGTCGACCAGATTGATGAACCACCAGGTCACCGAGGCAGTGATGGCGAGCGGCGCCGCCAGCACCAGCCCGGTCAGGAAATAGCGCCTGAGCCTGGTGCCGAAGGTCGGCCGCAGCAGATCCGTCTGAACGACAAGGCGCGGATCGGGCATGCGGGCATTCATCGGCGATCCAAAACTCCGTCCACTCTTGCGGCCAGAGCTTATTGCGCCGCACTATCAGACGATAGCTGAGCGTACGGCGCTGGCTACCCCCCGATTCGTCGATGAGCCTCGTGTCCGAACCGTCCAGACCCCAGCGCCGCTGGCATCGGCCGCTCTACCTTGCTGCCGGCTGGCTCTGCACGGTGCTCGGCATAATCGGGCTGATTCTGCCGTTGATGCCCGGCACAATTTTCCTGATCGCGGCTGCCTGGTGCTTCTCGCGCTCCTCGCCGCGCTTCGAGGCCTGGCTGGTCAACCATCCCTGGCTCGGCCCGCAGGTCGTGCGCTGGCGGCAGACCGGCGCAATTGCTCGCAGGACGAAATACATCGCCTGCGGCTCGATGCTGCTGAGTTTCGTCATCGTGGCGGCGAGCGATGCGCCGCCGATCGCGCTCTGGCTGAGCGGCGCCGGCCTGATCGCGGCCGGCACCTATGTCGCGAGCCGGCCGGAGCCGACCGAGGATCAGATCACTCCACCGTGACCGACTTCGCCAGATTGCGCGGCTGGTCGACGTCCTTGCCCATGAAAACAGCGGTCTGGTAGGCGATCATCTGGATCGGCACCGAATAGACGATGGGCGCGAAGAGCGGATCCATCTCCGGCATGATGATCGTCGCCTCCGGCACGATGCCGCATTCGGCAGCGCCCTTGGCGTCAGTGATCAGGATGATCCGGCCGCCGCGCGCCGCGACTTCCTGCATGTTCGAGGCGGTCTTCTCGAAGAGCGCGTCATGCGGCGCGATCACGATGACCGGCATGTCCTCGTCGATCAGTGCGATCGGGCCGTGCTTGAGCTCGCCCGCCGGATAACCCTCGGCGTGGATGTAGCTGATTTCCTTGAGCTTCAACGCGCCTTCCAGAGCCAGCGGGAAAGCCGTTCCGCGGCCGAGATAAAGCACGTCGCGTGCCTTGGCGAGCTTGCGGGCGAGCTTCTCGATCTCCGGCTCGAGCGTCAGCGCCTGCGCCATCAGGCCCGGCAGCGCGATCAGTTCCTGGACGTAAGCGGCCTCCGCTTCAGCCGAGAGCGTGCCGCGGGCGCGGGCGGCGGCGATAGCAAGGCCCGCGAGCGCGGTAAGCTGGCAGGTGAAGGCCTTGGTCGAGGCGACGCCGATTTCGGGGCCGGCCAATGTCGGGGCGACGACGTCGCTCTCACGCGCGATCGTCGAGGTCGGGACGTTGACCACCGACATGACGTGCTGGCCTTCCTGGCGGGCATAGCGCAGGCAGGCGAGCGTGTCGGCCGTCTCGCCCGACTGCGAGACGAAGAGCGCGAGCCCGTTCGCCGGCAGCGGCGCCTCGCGATAGCGGAATTCCGAGGCGACATCGATCTCGACCGGCAGGCGCGCCAGCTTTTCGAACCAGTATTTGGCGGTGAGCCCGGCATAATAGGCGGTGCCGCAGGCCGAGACGGACAGGCGCGATAGATTCTTCCAGTCGAACGGGGTCTCGAACGGCAGCCGCGCCACGCCGTTCGCCATGTCGACATAATGCGTCAGCGTATGACCGACCACCTCCGGCTGCTCGTAGATCTCCTTGGCCATGAAGTGGTGGTGGTTGCCCTTCTCGACCAGGAAGGCACCGGCCGCGACGCGCTGGGCGCGGCGATCAACCTGGCGCCCGTCGGTGTCGTAGAAGGTCGCGCCCTTGCGGTTCAGCACGACCCAGTCGCCCTCGTCGAGATAGGCGATGAGGTTGGTGAAAGGCGCCAGCGCCAGCGCATCCGAGCCGAGATACATCTCGCCATCGCCGATGCCGACCGCCAGCGGCGAGCCTTTGCGGGCGCCGATCAAGAGGTCTTCCTGGCCCTCGAACAGGAAGGCGAGCGCAAAGGCGCCGCGCAGATGCGGCAGCGCAGCCCGAACCGCCGCGACCGGGTCCTTGCCGCGATCAAGCTCGCGGGTGACCAGATGGGCCACGACCTCGGTGTCGGTCTGGCTGGCGAAGACGTGTCCGTCGGCCTCGAGCTCGGCCTTGAGCTCGCGGAAATTCTCGATGATGCCGTTATGGACGACCGCCAGCTTCTCGGTGGCGTGCGGATGGGCATTGGCCTCGGTCGGCTTGCCATGCGTCGCCCAGCGGGTGTGGCCGATGCCGATCAGGCCGTCGAGCGGCTCGCTGGAGAGGCGCACCTCGAGATTCTTGAGCTTGCCCTCGGCGCGGCGGCGGCTGAGCCGGCCGCCTTCGAGCGTCGCGACGCCGGCTGAATCATAGCCGCGATATTCGAGCCGCCGCAGCGCCTCAACGACCTGACCTGCCACGGCCTGCTTGCCGAGAATGCCCACGATCCCGCACATGGATGTGCCTCATCCGTTGATGTCGATGCACATCGCCATAATCTGCGAGCCGGCGAATGCGAAATCACGTTGAATGTCGAACTATGAACGAAATACCCAGAAAACGCCTATTGCCTGCTCTTTCGGGCCTGGGCGGCGGCCCGGAAAGCCGAAGCCCAGCCTTCGCGCTCCATCTGGCGGCCGCGCGCCACGGCGAGAGCGTCGGGCTGCACGTCGCGGGTGATCACCGAGCCTGAACCGACATAGGCGCCGGCCCCGATCGTCACCGGCGCGACCAGCGCCGAGTTGGAGCCGATGAAAGCGCCCTCGCCGATGATCGTCTTGTTCTTGAAGAACCCATCATAATTGCAGGTGATGGTGCCGGCGCCGATATTCGCGTTCGCGCCAACCTCAGCGTCGCCGATATAGGTCAGGTGGTTGACCTTGGCGCCCTCGCCGATCGCCGCCGCCTTGATCTCGACGAAGTTGCCGACCCGCACGCCCTTCGCCAACTCTGCTCCCGGGCGCAAGCGCGCATAGGGGCCGATCGAGACCCCCGGCCCCAGCCTAGCGCCTTCCAGATGCGAGAAGGCGTGGATGACAGCGTTGTCCGCTACCCGCACGCCCGGGCCAAAGACGACATTGGGCTCGATCACGACATCGCGCCCGATCTCGGTATCATGGCTGAAGAACACCGTCTCGGGCGCGATCAAGGTCGCGCCGGCCAACATCACATCGAGGCGCTTGCGGTGCTGAAAATCGGCCTCCGCAGCGGCGAGCTGGGCCCGGTCATTGACACCCTGCACCTCGGCCTCGGGCGCAACCCGGGCCACAGCCTTCAAACCCTGTCCCCGCGCCACCGCGACGGCATCGGTCAGGTAGTATTCGTTCTGCGCATTGGCGCAGCTGATCGCGTCGAGGATGGCGAGCGCCTTCTCCCCGTCGAGCGCCATCAAGCCGGCATTGCACAGCGTGATCGCGCGTATCGCCTCGTCTGCATCCTTGTGCTCGACAATGGCTCGCAGCTCGCCGTCCTCGATGACGAAGCGGCCATAACCGTTCGGATCGTTTGCCTCGAAGCCGAGCGCAGCGACGGCCACGCCGCCGTGAAGGGCCTTGCGCAGGTCGGCGAAGGTCTCAGGACGCACCAGCGGCGTGTCGGCGAAGGCGACCAGCACGTCATCATGCTTGTCTGCCAGGCTCTCACGGGCCGCGAGCACCGCATGCGCCGTGCCCTTGCGCTCGCTCTGGACGAAGATCGCGGCGTGCGGCGCATGCTTCTTCACCTCGGCCGCGACATCGGGGCGATCAGGCCCGATCACCACGGCAAGCGCATCGGCGCCGGCGGCCGTCACCGCGGCAAGCGCATGGCCGAGGAGCGAGCGGCCCGCCACCTCGTGCAACACCTTCGGCCGGGCCGATTTCATCCGGGTTCCTTCGCCCGCCGCCAGCACGATGGCGAGACAGGTCCGGGCGGGCTGCATTTCCGTCATGATCGTCCTGTCACATGCTCTTTCAGAGGAAACGCGGCCACGACGGGCCGTCGTCCCGGGCGCAGGCAAATGCCGCACCGGCGGTGGATAGCCGAAAGCGAGCGGATTTGGCAAAGCCCAAGGGACGATGCGGCCTCGAACCCACTCCGGACCGGCCGCCGGGCCCGGCTTCGTTTTCGGCATGGCGTTCCTGCATGCAAGGCGTTCCTTTTTTCATTTTTGGCCTTGCACCGCGCTTTTCAGCTCCGCGCGAAATGCTCTAGAAGCGCATGGCGGCAGAGCTTTGCCGGCCCAAGTTGGATGTGATGTCGAAATCCTTGAATCGCCGTCGATTTTTGAGCCTCGCAGCGACCGGCGCCATCGCGCAGCGGTTTGCCGTCGGCCCTGCGGCGGCGCAGGCCCCGACGACATGGGCCGGGCTGGTGCAATCGGTCATCGCCGAAGGGCAGCGCTTCGATCCAGCGCTGGTCATCGAGGCCGCCCGCGTCCTCTCGCGCCGGCCGATGGTGCCGCTCGTTTCGACCGACTTGCCGGAAGGCTACGCTACGCTGCCCTATGACCAGTATGTCGGCATCAGGGCGCAGCCCTCCGGCATGATCTGGGCCGGCGAGAATCGCGGCTTCACCGTCGAGCCGCTGCACCGCGGCAACGTCTTCTCCTCGCCGGTCAGCCTGTTCACGGTCGAGGACGAGGTCGTCAGGCGCGTCGCCTTCGACCCCGGCAAGTTCAATTATGGCCGCGTGACGCCGCCACCGGCCGGGGCCGACCTGCAGTTCTCGGGATTCCGCGTCTCGGCCGGGCTGGAGCGCCCCTATGAGCTCGCGCTGTTCCAGGGCGCAACCTTTTTCCGCTCGCTGGCCCGCGGCCAGAATTTCGGGGCTTTGGCCCGTGCCCTGATCCTGCGGCCGGGCGAAACGCGCGGAGAAGAGATCCCGTTCTTCCGTGCCTACTGGATTGAGCGACCGAGCCCGGCTGCCGGCGTGCTGATCATCCATGCACTGCTCGATTCCGAGAGCGTCACCGGCGCGGTGCGCATGACATTGCGCCCCGGCGACGTCACCTTCATCGATGTCGAGATGACATTGTTTGCCCGCGCCAATCTCGACCATGTCGGCTTCGGCTGCGTGATGGGCACCTTTCTCTCCGGTCCGCAGAGCCGGCGCAGCTTCGACGATCTGCGCCCGGCGGTGCACGAGGTCTCCGGCGTGCAGATGCTCACCGGCAACGGCGAATGGATCTACCGGCCGCTCAGCAACCCGGCCAATCTGCAGGTCTCGTCCTTCCAGGATTCCAACCCGCGCGGCTTCGGCCTGGTCCAGCGCGAGCGCGAGCCCAACGCCTTTATCGACGACGACCAGCGCTTCGAGCTGCGGCCAAGCGTCTGGATGGAACCGCTCGGCGAGTGGGGACCGGGTTCGGTCCAGCTCATCGAGATCCCCAGCGAATCCGAGCTCAATGACAACATCATCAGCTATTGGCGGCCACGCCAGCCGATCGCGGCCGGTAGCGAGACGACGATCGCCTATCGTCAGGCCTGGTGCTGGCAGCCGCCGGAACGTCCCCCACTCGCCATCGCCACCCGGCTCCGGCAGGGCCGCGGCTCGCAGGCGCGCCGCCGCCGTTTCCTCGTCGATTTCACCGGCGATCGGCTTGGCGATCCAGCGCTCGTCACCGCGATCCGCGCCAATGTCACGGCGACGCCGGGCGCGATCCATAATCTGCGGCTATGGCCGTTTCCCGAGCGCCGGACCATGCGCGTCGCTTTCGAGGTCGACCCCGGCAGCGAGGCGCTCTCGGAGCTGCGCCTCGTGCTCGATGCCGGTGGCCAGCCGGTTTCGGAAACCCTGCTCAATCGGTGGACCTGGTGACTGTGGACCTAGCTGCCCGCCCGGCCGAGATCGAGGCCGCGACCGGCTACCCTGTTCCGGTCGAGGCCACGCCGCACGAAAGCCGGCTGGAGATGCCGGTGCAGTCCTTCCGCAGCTGGAAGGCGTCCGAGGGGCGCAAGCCGGCTGCTCCGCAAGCCTGGCGCACACCCTGGCTGGCCAGGGTTTTCGTCTTCGGCGGGGCCTGGGCGCTGACCGCCTATGGCGCCTTTGAAATGTACCATGTCGTGTCGGTCAGCCGCACGACCTTCCTGCAGTACGTCCTGCTCGTCCTCTTCACGGTGAACTTCTCCTGGATCGCGCTCGCCTTCACCAGCGCCATCCTCGGCTTCTTCGCCCTGCTCTTCCGGATGGTGAAGAGCCCGCGCGCGGAGACGCTGACGCAGAAGACCGTCGTGGTCATGCCGATCTACAACGAATCGACGGCGCGGACCTTCGCCGCGGTCGCGGCGATCCGGGAGTCGATCGAGGCGACGGGCCTGGGCGCCCATTTCGACTATTTCATCGTTTCCGACACCACCAATCCGGACATCTGGGTGGCCGAGGAGCGCGCCTTCCTGGCGCTGCGCCAGCGGCTCGGCGCCGATGCACGCATCTACTACCGCCACCGGCCGAAGAACCATCACCGCAAGGCCGGCAACATCGCCGATTTCGTCACACGCTGGGGCGGGCACTACGAGCACATGGTCGTGCTCGACGCCGACAGCCTGATGACCGGCACCTGCATCGTGCGCCTCGCAGCGGCGATGGAGGCCGATCCCGACGCCGGCATCATCCAGTCGCTGCCGCTGATCATCAACCGCAACACCTTCTTCGCGCGGCTGCAGCAGTTCGCGGCGCGGGTCTACGGGCCGGTGATCGCGACGGGTCTGGCGATCTGGTCCGGCCGCGACGGCAACTACTGGGGCCACAACGCGATCATCCGCACCAAGGCCTTCGCCGACCATTGCGGCCTGCCCGACCTCAAGGGCAAGCCGCCCTTCGGCGGCCATGTCCTCAGCCACGACTTCGTCGAGGCGGCGCTGATGCGCAGGGCCGGCTGGTCGGTCTACATGCTGCCCGACCTGACGGGCTCCTATGAGGAGAGCCCGCCCTCGCTGATCGACATCGCCACGCGCGACCGGCGCTGGTGCCAGGGCAATCTGCAGCATTCGCGCATCATCGGTGCCAAGGGCCTCAAGCTGTCGACCCGCCAGCATTTCGCCACCGGCATGATGGCCTATCTCGCCTCGCCCTTCTGGCTGATGCAGCTCGTGGTCGGCATCCTGATCGTGCTGCAGGTCAACTACGCCCGGCCGGAATACTTCACCGAGGAGTTCAGACTCTTCCCGGTCTGGCCGCGCTTCGACCCCGAGCGCGCGCTCAACCTGTTCGGCCTGACCATGGCGATCCTGCTGGCGCCGAAGCTGTTCGGCCTCCTGCTGACGCTGTTCGACGGCAAGCTGCGGCGCGCCTGCGGCGGCGGGATCCGGCTCGTCCTCTCGGCTTTCCTGGAGATCCTGTTCTCGGCGTTCTTCGCGCCGATCATGATGGTGATCCAGTCAGGCTCGGTCTTCCAGATTCTGGTCGGGCGCGACACCGGCTGGAACCCGCAACGGCGCGACGACGGCTCGATCCCCTTCAAGGACATCGTCCGGCGGCACCGCGCCCACGCCCTGCTCGGCCTGGTCGCCGGCCTCTCGGCCTTCATGATCGCGACCACGCTCTTCGCCTGGATGTCGCCCACCATCGTCGGTCTCGTCCTGGCGATCCCGCTCTCCTGGGCCTCGGGCAACCTCGCGCTCGGCCTGTGGCTGAAGCGGCGCGGGCTGCTAATGACGCCGGAGGAAGGCGACCCGCCGGCTATCGCCCTGCGTGCCAATACGCTGCAGGCCGAATTCGCGCAGGCCGGCTTCGACGATGCCGACGGGCTCACGGTGCTCCACGCCGACCCGATGCTGCGCGCGACCCACGAAGCCATGCTGCCGCAGGTCCAGCCGCGTCGCCGCGGTGAGATCGAGCCCGACCGGGCGGTGGCGCAGGCCAAGCTGATCGATGCCGAGACGATCGCGGATGCGGCGATCTGGCTGAAGCCCAAGGAGCGCATGGTCGTGCTGCACGACCGCGCCTTGCTCGGCCTGCTGGCGAACCTGCCCGACGGCCCGGCCCATGCCGGCGCCGAAGCGCCGGGACGCTGATCGAACTTAGCCGCGCTCGAAGACGATCGCGCAGCCGAAAGCGGCCTCCGCCGGAACGACGATGCGCACGCCCTCCCGGTGATGGGCGACGCCCCGTTCGGCCAGCCTGGACCCGACGGTATCGAGTTCCGGCACCGTGACGGCGAAGCCGGCAAAGCGGGTCTGTCCCTGGCTCTCGTCGCCGAACATCGCCGCGGCGGCGTGCGGCGTCAGCACCTCCAGGCGCCCGCGCGGCAGTGGCAGCCGCAGGCCCGCCTCCGGCGTGGCGAAGCTCTCGGCGCCCGAAAAGGCGCTGAAGAAAGCCGCTTGCGCTGCCGGCTCCGGCGTCACCAGGAAGACGGCGGAGAGCCCGCTTGTACCGTTCTGATGCTGCTGGAAGGCCGGGTTCCAGAAGTTCTGCGGCTCGTGCTGCTGGCAGACGAAGAAGCCGCAGTCCGGCGCGGCCGAATTGTCGGCGAAGGCAAGCGAGAAGGCGACGCGGACCTCGCTGCCATCAGGCCTTCGCGCCTGCCGCTCGAAGAAGAATGGCTCGAAATCGCCGATGCCCGCGGCACGAAAGCCTTCGGCATCGCCGGTCGAATCGCGGCTTTCCAGAACCAGCATCGACATGCCTTCGTCCCGCTCCAGCGCGTCGCGCACGAAGGCCCCGAAGGAGAAGCTGCGCGGCGCATGCGGCGGTATCAGCGTGGCATCACCGACGGTGATCAATTCGAGGAAGGCGCCCGGGAACTGGACGATCCGGTTCTCCGTGCCCCAGGGATGGCGGTTGCGCGCGCCGACGCGGAAGCCGAGATCGGCATAGAAGGCGCCGGCCGCATCGAGATCGGCGACGCCGATCACGAGATGATCAAGGCCGCGGGCATTGGTTTCAGGCATGGTCAAACCGTGGGCTGGACGCGCTACGGCTCGATGAAATGCGGCACGAAGCGCGAGGTGTTCTTGGTGATCGGAGTCGTATCCTCGCGCACCCCCAGCCCGCAAGGCCGCGAAGCGACGAGCCAGGAGCCGAGCACCGGATAGTTGCCGTCGAAGTTCGGCAGCATCGCGGTCGCCTGCAAAATAAAGCCCTCGGCGCCATAAGGGCCGTCGTCGCTGTCGCGCACCGCACCGCCCTCGACCAGCGTCACATTGGCGCCCTCGCGCGAATAAAGCGGCTTGCGTACATGATTGGCACCGAGCTCGGCGCAGCGCGGATCGTCCTCGAAATAGGCCGCCAGCAGATTGGGATGGCCGGGCGCCATCTCCCAGAGATAGGGCAACAGCCCCTTGCTCGAGACGAGCGCCTTCCAGGGCGGCTCGACGAACTGGCAGCGCGAGCCAGCGAGCGCCGAGGCATACTGCTCCCTGAACAGCCACTCCCAGGGGTAGAGCTTGAACAGCATCTCGATCGGGAGACTGGCGCCGTCGCAGAAGCGTCCGTCGGCGAGCAGGCCGATCTCCTCGATGAAGGTGAAGCGGGCATCGATGCCGGCCTGGCCGGCGCAGTCGATCAGATAGTCGACCGTGCCCTTGTCCTCGGAACTGCCCTGCACGCAGGTGAAGTGCATGCGCTCGGGCCTGGGGTTGCGCAGCTCCCCGAAAGCCGCGATCAGGCGCTCATGCAGCGAGTTGAACTGATCGCAGCCGCGCGAGATCGCGCCCCGCGCCATCGCCTGCTCGAGCCAGTCCCACTGCACCACGGACGCCTCGAACAGCGAGGTCGGTGTGTCGGCATTGTATTCGAGCAGCTTGGCCGGGCCCTTGCCGTCATAGGCGAGGTCGAGCCGGCCATAGAGATTGCGGTCGCCGCGCTGCCAGCTCTCGCGGATCAGACCCCATTGCGGCTCGGGAATGGCGAGCCGGCGCAGGATCGTCTCATCCTTGAGGGCGCGCTCGACGAAGGCGAAGCAGAGCCCCTCGATCTCGCTGGTCGGCGCCTCGATACCGTCCTCGATCTCCTTCAGAGAGAAGGCGTAGGCGACGCTCTCGTCCCAGTAGGTCTCGCCGTCGAGCGTGTGATAGGCGAAGCCGAGGCGCTCGACCTCAGCTTGCCAATCCTTGCGTGGTGCTACGCGAAGCCGCTGCATGTGATGAGCACCTGATCAGATGTCTCAGGACGAGGAAGACGAGGAATAGGACCGCGAGGACGAGCCGAAGCCGCCGCGCGAGGCGACGCTGGGCGTGCTCGCCATGCCGGTCGAGGAGATGTTGCGGGCGACCATCGCCTGGCCCGTCGTGGTGGTATAGGCCCGCGAGCGGCTGCTGCTGCCGCCATAATAGCCGCCTGACGAAGAGGACGACGAACTCCGCGCCGGTTGCTCGCATTCAGGTCGGCCGGAACCCGGCTGGCGCGTGCCGGGCGGACAGGCCGAACTGGTCGGCGGCAGCAGCGGCTGGGCCGCGCCGCCGCCGGACATGAACTGCCGCGCCAGCATGATCCCCGCCAGCGCCGGGATGAAGACCTGGGCGTTGTTCCAAACCGCGCTTTGGCAGCCGCTGGCGCCGAACTCCTGCTCGCAGGCGGCACTGCTGGTGAACTTCTTGGCATCTCGCAGATGGTTGGTCGAGGCCTCGTTGAAGCGCTGCTCGCACTGGCTGGCGCTGAGCTGGTTGGCGGCGCGGCACTCGGAAAGATTGTTATAGATCAGCGAATCGTCGGTCTCGCCGCCGGAAAGCGACCAGTAGGTCGCCACCAGCACCACGCCCGCGGCGGCAAGGCCGATCTGGGTCGAGCGCTTCATCGGCCCCTCCTACAAGGTCATGCTGGCGGCCGCGAGCGTGCCGCTGAGGACAGCGATCACTGCCAGCATCGCCGCCGAGGGAATCCGGTCTTCTTCGATCTTGCGCGACAGATCGGGGATGACGATGCGGGCGAAGCCGTAGGCGCCGAACTGGACGACCATGGCGATCACCGCCCAGATCACCAGATCGGGGATGCTGGCCGCCTGCGCGATCGCCGTCTCCAATGGCACGGAGAAGCCGATCAGGTTGCCGCCGAAGGCGATTGCGGCGGAGAGGTTGCCGCCCCGGATCAGCGCGATCTCGTCATGGGCGGTGAGCCGCATATAGACCGCGGCAAATCCGGCGATCAGCGCGAAGCCGACGCAGAAATAGAGGATGAACGCCGGTAGCCCGGCCATCGAGATCGTCATGCTGCCGCCCCTCGCATGCCATGATGGTCAAGGCGTTCACTATACGTCAGCGGCGCTGCTGCGCCAGACTGTCGCAAGGCAGATGGGAACGGCATTGCGCGCCTCGCCTCCGTAGAAGATGCAAAGCGCGCTTTGTGTCGATCAGGCCGACAATCGCCCCCGGAGGGCGATCAGACCAGGCGGCTCTGCACCACTGCCGCCTCGACGAAGCTGGCGAAGAGCGGGTGCGGCTCGAACGGGCGCGACTTCAGCTCGGGATGGTACTGCACGCCGATGAACCAGGGATGGTCGGGATATTCGACCGTCTCCGGCAGCAGCCCGTCGGGCGAGACGCCGCTGAAGCGCAGGCCCTTGGCCTCGAGCATCTCGCGATACCCCATGTTGACCTCGTAGCGGTGGCGATGCCGCTCGGAGATCTCGGTGGAGCCGTAGATCTTGGCGATCTTGGTGTCGTCCGCCAGCTTCGACTGATAGGCGCCGAGCCGCATCGTGCCGCCGAGATCGCCGCCGGAGAAGCGCTGTTCCAGCTCGTTGCCGCGCATCCACTCGGTCATCAGGCCAACGACGGGCTGCTCGGTCGGGCCGAACTCGGTCGAGTTGGCGTCCTTGACGCCAGCGAGCGAGCGCGCCGCCTCGATCACCGCCATCTGCATGCCGAAGCAGATGCCGAAATAAGGCACCTTGCGCTGCCGGGCGAAGCTCGCCGCCTTGATCTTGCCCTCGGCGCCGCGATGGCCGAAGCCGCCAGGGACGAGGATGCCGTGGACATGTTCGAGGAAGGGCGCCGGGTCTTCCTTCTCGAAGACCTCGGATTCGATCCAGTCGAGGTTGACCTTGACCCGATTGGCGATGCCGCCATGGGTCAGCGCCTCGATCAGCGACTTATAGGCGTCCTTCATCCCGGTGTACTTGCCGACGATGGCGATGGTGACCTCGCCTTCCGGGTTCTTGATCCGCTCCGAGATGCGCCGCCAGTTGCTGATGTCGGGCGGGGTCTTGTCGTCCATGCCGAACGCGGCGAGCACCTCGGTGTCAAGCCCCTCGGCATGGTAGGACAGCGGCACGTCGTAGATCGAAGCAACGTCGCGCGCCTCGATCACCGCCGTCTCGCGGACATTGCAGAACAGCGCGAGCTTGCGCCGCTCTTCCGGCGGGATCTCGCGATCGGTGCGGCAGAGCAGGATGTCGGGCTGGATGCCGATCGAGCGCAATTCGGCGACCGAATGCTGCGTCGGCTTGGTCTTCAATTCGCCCGCGGTCGGGATATAGGGCAGCAGCGTCAGGTGCACGAAGATGCACTGGCCGCGTGGCAATTGCTGGCTGATCTGGCGGATCGATTCGAGGAAGGGCAGGCTCTCGATATCGCCGACCGTGCCGCCGATCTCGACCAGCACGAAATCATAGCCGTCATTGCCGGAGAGGACGAATTCCTTGATCGCGTTGGTGACGTGCGGAATCACCTGGATGGTGGCGCCGAGATAGTCGCCCCGGCGCTCGCGCGTCAGGATGTCCATGTAGATGCGACCGGTGGTGATGTTGTCACCCTTGTTGCAGGGCCGGCCGGTGAAGCGCTCGTAGTGGCCGAGGTCGAGATCGGTCTCGGCGCCGTCGTCGGTGACGAAGACCTCGCCGTGCTGATACGGGCTCATCGTGCCCGGATCGACATTGAGATAGGGGTCGAGCTTGCGCAGGCGGACCTTATGGCCACGCGCCTGCAGGAGAGCAGCCAGAGCCGCCGCCGCCAGGCCTTTGCCGAGCGAGGACACCACGCCGCCGGTGATAAAAACATACCGCGTCATGGGAGATCACCTTTAACGCCTGGATTTCGATTCGCTAAGCGCAGCCACGAGGGTCCGATCCGCGCCGCACGCTTGTCCACAAAAGAGAAGGGCCGGTTTCCCGGCCCCTGCCCTCGTCTGGTCCCGGTCACCGTGTCGGCGTTCCCGGCTGCGGCGGCTGTGATCCGCCTTGGTTCTGCATCTGCCGGAGCTGGTCGAGCACCCCGCCGGCGTTCGGTGCCGAAGGCCCGCTCGGAGCGGCCGGAGCGGTCGTGCCGGCCGGAGCCGGGGCACCGTCGATGATCGAGCGCTGCGTGCGGCCATGCGTCGCCATGATCGCGAGCGCGATCGAGGTGATGAAGAACAGGCCGGCGAGGATCGCCGTGGCCCGGGTCAGCGCATTGGCCTGGCCGCGGCCGGTCATGAAACCGCCGACGCCGCCACCACCGCCAGAGCCCATGCCGAGGCCGCCGCCTTCCGAGCGCTGGAGCAGCACGACGCCGACCAGCGCGATCACGATCAGCAGGTGAATGACGATGAGAACGTTCTGCATGGCTCACGAAATGGGTATGGCGCGGGCGCCTGCCAAGATGGCGGCATCCCGCGGATCGGCGCTGCCCATAGCATGGGCTTCCCGCCCATGCCACCCGCGAATTTGATCTCCTTGTTAGATCAGGCGCAGGCGCGCGCGATCGCCAGGAAATCTTCGGCCTTGAGGCTGGCGCCGCCGACAAGCGCGCCGTCGACATTGGCGACGTTCATCAGCTCGGCCGCATTGCTCGGCTTGACCGAGCCGCCATAGAGCAGCCTGACGCCGGCCGCGCCTGCCTTGCCGAGGATGCGCCCGAGCTCGGCCCGGATCGCCTCATGCATCTCGGCGACATCGGCTGCTGTCGGGGTCAGGCCCGTGCCGATCGCCCAGACCGGTTCATAGGCGACGACCAGCGAGGCCGCAGTAGCGCCGTCGGGCACAGAGCCGCGCAACTGCTTCTTCACGATCGCCAGCGCCTTGCCGGCCTCGCGCTCGTCCCTGGTTTCGCCGACGCAGACGATCGGCGTCAGCCCAGCCGCCAGCGCCGCCTCGGCCTTGGCCTTCACCTGCGCATTGCTCTCGCCATGCAGGGTACGGCGCTCGGAATGGCCGACGATCGCATAGCTCGCGCCGGCATCGACCAGCATCGGCGCCGAGACCTCGCCGGTAAAGGCGCCGCTGGCATGGGCGCTGCAATCCTGCCCGCCGGTGGCGATGCGCGAGCCGATCAGCGAAGCGCTCAGCGTGAACAGCAGCGTCGCGGGCGGGCAGATGGCGAGGTCGACGGCGCGCCGCAAGGTGGCGTCGGCGCCCTTCGCCACCTCGGCCGCGATGGCGAGATCCGCCTTCAGCCCGTTCATCTTCCAGTTCCCCGCCACCAGCGGCTTGATCGTTCGCGTCACGGCTGCTCTCCAAATCTTGTCCGTTCGGCTCTAGCAATGCTGTCACATGATCGCAATCAAGGCGGTTGGCAGCGATTGCCGGAAGGCGTCGCTCTTCCTATAAGCGGCGCGCAGCGGCACGGCCGCGAGAGGATTGGGAAGACAAGACCATGATGATGCAGGGCATCCGCAAGGCGGGGCAGAGCTTGATCGGCAAGCTCATCATCGCCGTGATGTTCGGCTTCCTGATCATCTCCTTCGCGATCTGGGGCATCGGCGACATCTTCCGCGGCTATGGCCGCAATGCCGTCGCCGTCGTCGGCAAGACCGAGATCGGCCTCGAGCAGGTCCGCACCGCCTATCAGAACGAGATCCAGCAGCTGCAGCGCCAGCAGCGCCGCCAGATCAGCCCCGATCTGGCGCGGGCGCTCGGCCTCGACCAGCGCGTGCTCTCGCGCCTCGTCACCGATGCGGCGCTCGACCAGACCGCGACGAAGATGGGTCTCGCTGTTTCCGACGAGACGGTGCGCAACATCCTATTCGCCGATCCGAACCTGAAGAACGCCGCCGGCCAGTTCGATCCCGCCCGCTTCAACGAATTGCTGCGTGCGATCGGCATGAACGAGCAGCAGTTCGTACGCGAGCAGCGCGCCGCGACGATGCGCCAGGAACTCGCGGAGATGGTGGTCGGTGCCGTCACTGCGCCGGTCGCGCTCCAGGAACTCGGCCACCGCCTGCGCCATGAGCAGCGCGAGATCGGCTACATCACCCTGCCCGAAAGCGCCGCCGGCGAGATCGCCGCCCCGGCTGACGACGTGCTGCGCAAGTATTTCGACGAGCGCAAGGCCGCCTTCCGCGCCCCCGAATATCGCACCGCCAATGTCCTGGTGCTGACCGCCGCCGCCCTCGCCGATCCCGCCAAGGTCAGCGATGCCGACGCCCGCGCCCGCTATGAGCAGATCAAGACGCAGCGCTTCGGCTCGGCCGAGCGCCGCACCGTCCAGCAGATCGGCTTCCCCTCGATAGAGGAAGCCAAGGCCGCCAAGGCGAGGATCGATGCCGGCGAGACCTTCGAGGCGGTCGGCGCCAGCCGCAATGTCGCCGAGGCCGACCTGACGCTCGGTACCTTCACCCGCGAGGGCCTGTTCGACCCGGCTGTGCGCGACGCCGCCTTCGCTTTGGCACAGGGCGCGGTCAGCGAGCCCGTGCAGGGCGGCTTCGGCGTCGTGCTGCTGCGCGTGCCGACGATCGAGGCGGCCCGGCTCAAGAGCTTCGAGGAGGTCGCCGACGAGGTCCGCCGCGACGTCGCGACGAGCCGCGCCGGCGAGCAGATGACCGAGCTGCACGACAAGATCGAGGACCAGCGCGCCTCGGCCAAGCCGCTACCCGAGATCGCCAAAGAATTCGGCCTCGCTTTGCGCACGTTCGGCCCGGCCGATTCCCGCCTCGGCAAGGCCGACGGTACGCAGGAACCCACCCTTCCCGGCGGCGACGCGACGCAACAGGCGCTCTTCCGCACCGATATCGGTGTCGACAACGAGGCGATCCGCCTGCCGAACAATGGCGGCTATGTCTGGTTCGACGTGAGCAAGATCGATCCGCCGCGCGAGCGCAGCTTCGACGAGGTCAAGGCCGAGGTCGAAAAGCAGTGGCGCGCCGACGAGGTCGCCTCCCGTCTCTCGGCGAAGGCGCGCGAGATCGTGCAGAAGCTCGACGCCGGCGAGAAGCTCGACGCGATCGCCTTCGCACAGGGGCTCGCCTATGAGGACGCGACGCTCGGCCGCCAGGACCAGAGCGCTGCCCTGCCGGGCAATGTTGTCTCGCTGGTCTTCGGCACACCTGCCGGCAAGGCCGGCTCGGCCGCGCTCGACAATGCCGGCCGCGTCGTCTTCCAGGTCAAGGCGGCGACGGTCGGCCCCTATGCCCGCACCACCGAGGATGCCGAGAACTTCGTGCGCCTGCTGGCCAACAGCATCAGCGAGGACCTGCTCGCCCAATATGTCGGCAAGCTGCAAAACGACCTCGGCGTCCAGGTGAACCAGGCGGCGCTGCGCAACGCCACCGGCGGCCAGAACTGAAGCCGGGCGCATGGATCCGGCCGCCGATTTCGCCCGCTTCGCCGCCGCCTACGCGGCCGGCGAGCCGCAACTGCTGACGCTGTCGCTGGTCGGCGATTGCGAGACGCCGGTCGCCACCTTCCTCAAGCTGCGCCACGCTTGTGGAGGTCCGGCCTTCCTCCTCGAATCCGTCGAGGGCGGCGCCGTGCGCGGCCGCTACTCGATGATCGGGCTCGATCCCGACCTGATCTGGCGCTGCCATCGCGGGCAGGCCTCGCTCCGCCGCCTTGGCCAGGGCGAGGAATTCACCCCCGACCCGCGCCCTGCATTCGACTCCCTGCGCGCCTTGCTTGCCGAGAGCGCGATCCCCGATCGCGATGGCCTGCCGCCGATGGCGGCGGGCGTCTTCGGTTATCTCGGCTACGATATGGTGCGCCTGATGGAGCGCCTGCCCGAGCCGAAGGCCTCTGGGCCGGATGTGCCGGACGCCATCCTGACGCGGCCGACGCTGATGGTGGTGTTCGATTCGATCCGCGATGAGATCACGGTGGTGACGCCGGTGCGGCCCCAGGCCGGCGTCCCGGCCCGTGCCGCCCATGAGCGGGCGCAGGAGCGGCTCGATGCCGTGGTACGGGCGCTCGAAGGCCCCCTGCCCGCCGAGGCCGGCATCGACATCGCCGCGATCCCTCATCCGGAAGCGACCTCGAACACCAGCGAGGCCGAGTTCCACGCCATGGTCGCGACCGCGCAGGAATATGTGCGGGCCGGCGACATCTTCCAGGTCGTGTTGTCGCAACGCTTCGAGGCGCCGTTTGAACTGCCGCCCTTCGCGCTCTACCGGGCGCTACGGCGGATCAACCCCGCTCCCTTCCTCTGCTATCTCGATTTCGACGCCTTCCAGATTGTCTGCTCCAGCCCGGAGATCCTGGTCCGGCTGCGGGGTGGCAAGGTCACGATCCGCCCGATCGCCGGCACGCGGCCGCGCGGGGTAACGCCAGCGGCAGATGAAGCCCTCGCCGACGAATTGCTCGCCGACCCGAAGGAGCGAGCCGAGCATCTGATGCTGCTCGATCTCGGCCGTAACGATGTCGGCCGCGTCGCGGAGATCGGCAGCGTCAGCGTCACCGATTCCTTCTTCATCGAGCGCTACAGCCAGGTGATGCACATCGTCTCGAACGTCGAGGGACGCGTCTCCGGCGAGCATGATGCACTCTCGGCGCTGGCCGCCGGCTTCCCGGCCGGCACCGTCTCCGGCGCGCCCAAGGTGCGCGCCATGGAGATCATCGACGAGCTGGAGAAGGATGGGCGCGGCGCCTATGGCGGCTGCATCGGCTATTTCGGCGCCAATGGCGAGATGGACACCTGCATCGTCCTGCGCACCGCGGTCGTCCAGGACGGCCGCATGCAGGTCCAGGCCGGCGCCGGCATCGTCTATGATTCGAACCCGGCCTCCGAGCAGCTTGAGTGCATCAACAAGGCCAAGGCCCTGTTCAAGGCGGCCGAGGAGGCCGTGCGCTTCGCCGCGCGCAGCCGCCGGGGACAATGATCCGGTTGCATTCGTTCGCATGCGTGCCTCCCGAAGACGCATGCCTGCTCACTTGCGTGGCATGTTTTGGCCCGCGCATATTGCCGGTAGTCGAGAGCGCCGCTCCTTAGCCTCAAGGTTGCCGTGGGCGGCCACTCAGCAATCATGACCGACCCTGTCCGCTGGCATGGATATCTGAAGCGGACTGACAGGAGTCGGCGACAAATGGAGAGGAAACCATGCGTTTACGCGCAACCATGATCGGCAGTGGTCTTGCCCTGGTGTTTCTGGCCGGGACAGCCGCTCTGGCGCAGCAGGCCCAGAAGGTGACGGTCGCCGTCACCGCCATCGTCGAGCACCCCGCACTCGATGCCGCCCGCGACGGCGTCAAGAAGGCGCTGGAGGAGGCCGGCTACAAGGACGGCACCAACCTGACCTTCCGCTATGAATCGGCGCAGGGCTCCCCGGCGACGGCGGCGCAGATCGCCCAGAAATTCGCCGGCGAGAACCCGACTGTGATCGTCGCGATTGCGACGCCCTCTGCCCAGGCGATGGTGACGGCGACGCAGACGATTCCCGTGGTGTTCACTGCCGTGACCGACCCGGTCGCCGCCCAGATCGTCAAGGACAGGCAGGCGCCGGGCGGCAATGTCACCGGCATCTCCGACTTCTCGCCGCTGGAAGCCCAGTTCGACCTGATCAAGGAACTGGTCCCCACGGCCAAGAAGATCGGCGTCGTCTACAATCCCGGCGAGGCGAACAGCGTCGCGCTGCTCAACGCGGTCAAGGCGCTGGCTCCGGCCCGCAGCCTGCAGATCGTCGAAGCCTCGGCCGGCCGCACTGCCGATGTCTCGGCCGCGGCGCAGAGCCTGGTCGGCAAGGTCGATGCGATCTACCTGCCGACCGACAACACCATCATCTCGGCGCTCGGCACGGTGCTGGCCGTCGGCGCCGACAACAAGCTGCCGGTCTTCACTGGCGACACCGAGTCGGTCCAGAAGGGCTCGGTCGCCTCGATCGGTTTCGATTATTTCCAGGTCGGGCTGGAGACCGGCGCCGTCGTGGCGCGCGTGCTCAAGGGCGAGAAGCCGGGCACCATCCCGGTCAAGAACGCCAGCGGCAGCAACCTCGTCATCAACGCCAAGGCCGCCGCCGCCATGGGCGTGACGATCCCGGCCGCCGTGCAGGCCCGCGCCAAGCAGGTGATCAACTGACCTAGCGAGCGGCGGCGTTCTACGCTGCCGCCACCCGGCCGCCTACCCATTCCAGAACAGAACAAGGGCGACCGATGAGTCTCATCGCCACCCTGGGCGCCATCGAGATCGGACTGGTGTTCGCTCTCGTGGCGCTCGGCGTCTACATCACCTTCCGCGTCCTCGACTTTCCCGACCTTACGGTCGACGGCACCTTGCCGCTCGGCGCCGCCGTCGCGGCGGCGATGATCGCCGGCGGCGTCAATCCCCTTTTCGCCACGCTGGCGGCGATCGTCGCCGGCTGCCTTGCAGGCAGCGTCACCGCCTGGCTCAACATCCGCTTCGCGATCCTGCATCTGCTTGCCGGCATCCTGACGATGACGGCCTTGTTCTCGATCAATCTCAGGGTCATGGGCGTGCCCAATATCCCGCTGATGAACCGGCCGACGGTGATCGACTTCTTCGCCTGGCTGAACCCGCTGATCGCCGCCACCGGCCTGCCCGGCCGCCCGACGCTGCGTGTACTGGCGCTGCTGATCATTGTCACGGTGATCGCCGCCCTGATCGCGCGCTTCCTCAAGACCGAGTTCGGCCTGGCGATGCGCGCCACCGGCGCCAATCCGCGCATGGCGCGGGCGCAGGGCATCCGCACCGACATGCACGTCTATGTCGGCGTCGCTCTCTCCAACGGCCTCGTGGCTCTGGCCGGTGCCCTGTTCGCTCAGACCGCCGGCTTCGCCGATGTCAGCATCGGCACCGGCACCATCATCGCCGGCCTTGCCGCCGTCATCCTCGGCGAGACGATCTTCCGCACGAAGTCGATCGTCGTCGCGATCTTCTCCTGCCTGATCGGCGCCATCGCCTACCGGCTCGCCATCGCGCTCGCGCTGAATGCCGGCTGGCTCGGCCTGCGCGCCTCCGACCTCAACCTCGTCACCGCGGTGTTGGTCGGCATCGCGCTGATGCTGCCTGGCGTCGCCAATCCGCTGCGCAGCCTGTTCAAGCGGAGCGCGCCATGATCAGCGTCCGGGACGTCCATGTCACCTTCGGGCGCGGCACGCCGCTGGAGAACCGGGCGCTGCGCGGGCTCGACCTCACCGTGGCCGACGGCGAGTTCATCACCGTCATCGGCTCGAACGGCGCCGGCAAGTCGACGCTGCTCAACGTCCTCAGCGGCGATGCCCGGGCCGAGCGCGGCACGGTCGAGGTCGACGGCATCGACGTGACGCGCTGGCCGACGCCGAAGCGCGCCAGCCTGATCGCCCGCGTCTTCCAGGACCCGATGGCCGGCACCTGCGAGCGCCTGACGATCGAGGAGAACATGGCGCTGGCGCAGGCGCGCGGCCGCGCCCGTGGTCTCGGCGCCGCACTCGATCGCTCGCGCCGGTCCCTGTTCCGCGACAAGCTGGCGATGCTCGGCCTCGGCCTCGAAAATCGGCTCGGCGATTCGATGGGCCTGCTCTCGGGCGGGCAGCGTCAGGCGGTCAGCCTGCTGATGTCGACGCTGGCGGGAACCAAGACCCTGCTGCTCGACGAGCACACCGCGGCGCTCGATCCGCGCACCGCCGCCTTCGTGCTCGACCTGACCCGGCGCATCGTCGACGAGCAGAAGCTGACCGCGCTGATGGTCACACACTCGATGCGCGATGCGCTCGACCATGGCAGCCGCACGGTGATGCTGCACGAGGGCAAGGTCGTCTTCGACATCGCCGGCGAGCGCCGCAAGGCGATGGACGTGCCGGACCTGCTACGCCTGTTCAAGCAGGTGCGCGGCGAGGAGCTCTCCGACGACAGCCTGCTGCTGAGCTGAGGCCGGATCCGTCATTGCGAGCGCAGCGAAGCAATCCAGAAGGGCATAGAGCGCTGGCGCCCCTGGATTGCTTCGTCGTTCCACTCCTCGCAATGACGGCTAGGTCCGAATCTTCACATTCCGCGCCAGGAAATCGATGAAGGCGCGCATCCGCGCTGGCACGAAGCCACCCTGCCCGAGATAGACGGCGTGGATGACCTCGATGTCGCCAGCGTTGAAATCCTCCAGCACCGTGACAAGCCGCCCTGCGGCGACCTCGGCCTGGGTATGAAAGCGCCCCAGCCGCGCTAGGCCCACTCCGGCAACGGCAAGCTGGCGCGCGATCTCGCCATCGCCGACCTGGGTGTTGCCGACCGCGGCGATCGAGATCAGTGCACCGTCGACGCGGAAGGGCCAGCCCTCGACCGAGCGGGCGAAATTGAAGCCGATCAGATTGTGCTTTGTGAGATCGGCCGGCGTCTTCGGCTCGCCATGACGGGCGAGGTAATCGGGCGAGGCGACGACGGCGACGCCACTCTCGCCGATCTTGCGCGCCATCAGCTGGTTGCCGCGCAAGGGGCCCGGCGCGACGCGGATCGCGATATCGGCGCGCTCCTCGATCAGGTCGACGACCTGGTCGGTGAAGACGAGATCGACCGAGAGCTCGGGATGCTCGGCCAGGAAGGCCGGCACCAGCGGCAGCAGAACCTGGTTGCCGAAGGCGACATTGGCGTTGACCCGCACCCGCCCGCGCGGCGCCCGGCCGGCCGCCGCCTCGCATTCCGCTTCGGCGATGTCGGAGAGGATGGTGATGCAGCGTTGATGAAAAGCCTGCCCCTCCGCCGTCAATTGCAGCTTGCGCGTCGAGCGGTTGATCAGCCGCGCGCCGAGCCTAGCTTCCAGCCGGGTGACCAGTTTGCTGACGGCCGATGGCGTCATGCCGAAGAGCTTGGCGGCGGCGGAAAAGCCGCCGCGCTCGACCACGGCCGCGAACACTTCCATCTCGCCGGAGCGGTTGCTGAGCAAAGCTGCCATG